>Ga0074198_1000407_pt1 | contig 47714 bp, 38 predicted proteins | sample EPASupsiteSAE323_FD_64527 | JGI IMG/M metagenome (GOLD analysis project Ga0074198, IMG submission 64527) | Bioremediated contaminated groundwater from EPA Superfund site, New Mexico - Sample SAE3-23 | ecosystem: Environmental > Aquatic > Deep subsurface > Groundwater > Contaminated ... | reverse complement strand
CTCCTCTTTGAGTTTGGCAAGGTTTATCATGTTGATTTCGGAGAGCGGGGGCGAGTCATGGAAGTTCCTAAAAAAATAAGAGATATTGAGGCAAAGCTTGGATTGAGTTTATTCCCTACACAAGAAAGTTAAGGTAGTGTATCATATCGACCTCTGTGACCAGACTGATGAATGTTCCTTGTTCCCAGCGCTCGCCAGTTAAACACCGGCTTTCAAAGCCAAGAACACTTTTTTTTGTGTCTATCGCATGAAATCTCTGAAACTCAATTGCCCCCCTTTTTTGTTATTACTATATGACGATTTCCGTTTAGCCGATTGTCGAATCCAATCCTGGATTATTTTTAGAAAGATGTTCAGAATCATTTAATATGCGAATTCCAGTAGGTGGCCGCAGGCCTTCAACCACCTGGCCGCGACATCTTTCACGCTCATTCTCACGCTCTCGAAGCTTCGGCCCATAATTATTCACCCACGAAGAACGTCGCTGGCCATAGTTTTTCCTCGCTCTCCCTCTGCCTGCTCTTTATCATCTTCTCTACCTCGCCGGGCCGGGCACCGAACACATCCGCCAGTATCTTCTGGCCGTCTGCAGCTCGATGACCTTGAGATACTGCTGTCTGCCTGGCTCGATCCGCCCTCGCCTCTCGCGCCCCCTACGGCCACCTCATGAGTACGCCTCCAGCGTAGCCTGCGCTCCCGGCATCCTCGCCTCGGCCTTCCGGGCTTTGGCCGGAGCTGCTCTCTCCTCGTAGATGCAGAACACCCGGTCAGCCAGCTCGGTCATCTTCTCAGGTGAGGGTCCAGGGCGGGCGCGTAGAGCAAAATGGTTGCCTCTCTGGAGGTCTGCTTGAGGGCCTGGGCCACGTAGTCCAGTTCCTCTGTAACCCTATAGAGCGCGCTGTGGTAATTCGTCTTCTGATCGCTGTATATCGTGAGAGTCAACTACCCTATCCAGAAGGATGGGGTCTCCGGCGCTGAGGTGATTAGATGAAAATCCAATTCTGATTTACTGGTAACTCGATTTCCGAAGTTATCACTGCAAATAGCTATGCGGAAAGCCAATTTTATGCAGGGTATGGGACCCCCGCACGAGTATCTTGCTTGCTCTGGCTTCTCCAATGAATTGCTCAATTGCTCTACACATAACCACATAGCCAAAGCCTTTTGTATAATCCATGATAATACATGATAAATAAACGGTAAGGAGGAATCGCATATGAAATTTTACATACTATTCGGATTTATTTTGGCCGTGTTAATGGGAACTGGCCTCGCACAACATCCGACAATAAGCGACGTGAGTGCCTTTCAACAAGCTTTAGAAAAAGACGGATTCACAGTACAACAAGGCTCGATAGGTTTTTTTGATATAATCAAGTTATATGACTTAGGCGTGTTGCATAATGCACTTGGAAACAATCCCAGCACAAGATATCTATCATATTTTGTTCCACCGGCACCTGGCCAGAAGGTGCCTGAAGAGCTTAAAAAAATTGCCGCAGCTCTTGGAATAAACCTGGGCGCAACTGCTTTCTGGAATCTTGGTCATGATGAAGCCGTTGTATTCGTGGGAAGGACACCTCCAGAGTGCAGATACTTCAGCTTAGATCTACAATTGGTGGAAAGGACGTATGGAAATGAGACCCGATGGATTTTTGCCAACGTAGGTGACACAGTGAATAATCTAGTTATCAATACTGAAGGAACGCCAAATGGAGCGGCAGGAAATCCATTCAATCAAACCACGGTGATAGTCGCTACGGCCGATAGAGGAATCGATCAACGCATCAGGGCTGCTGCATTATCCGCAGGATATCCAGACAACATAATCAACACCCAGGTGCTTCCATCATCAATGCTGAATATGGGCGTAGAAAATAACTCAGACAAATTTCTCATCGCCATGCGTCCAGCTTTCTACAAAGATAAACAGGCGGGTGATAACTACCTCAATAACACACCGGCGATTGTTTTCCGAGTTACTCCCAACCTAACTACGAAACTAGATCCGTATGTTTACCCAAAGCTAAGAGTCCGCGGGACGGGAACTACAGAGTTTGACCTTATGGATGATCTAGAACAGCTCAGGAAGGCGATTCTCAATACATATAGCAATTTGAAAGCTACAGAACTTCCAACAAGCATGACAGTCCCTTCAGATGGAATTCAGAGGGGAATCAATGCCATGGGGCCAGACAACGATGCATGCTACCTATGGACATCAAATCAAACTCCCTTTTCGCCGACACCTCCATTCCCCGATCTCTCGAAGTATTATGATTTCCAACCGCATCCTACAGTTACTTTGGGAAGCGACACAAATGAGTTCATAATTATCTATGGTGTCAACCATGTAGCCACAGGAAAGGCAACATACTCAAGCGCTACCATATACGGAGCGGATGGTTGGAATGGTGTTGGAGCAATCCATGATGCATATTTCAATGGAACTGCTGAGGATTACCTCCCAGACAATCCCAACGCGAAATACCTCTATGTCTACAAGATTGCCAGGAACTGCAATGGCGATCTAAATTGCTTTGAGGTTCCCACCGGTCCTGGTGCCTACGGCATAGCTCTGGATCAGCCTCTTATGATTTTCTGGAGGATGTATCTGGAAAAGGCTACAAAGACCGGGCCATCTTACTCAGAGATCGTGTATGATAGAGCCATAAAGTTCGATCCAAAGGAATAGGGAAAGGAACTGGGGTATGCATCAATACCCCACCTCTATTTTAGCATGTAAATTCGTAGATCCACACTTCATTTTTGGGTCTTATTTCAACCAGATCCGGAGTTCTCGCCATCCATCTCTCCTCTAGCGTCGCGGCTGACGGGCAAGTCCATTTGTGCGTCATAGCCGTTAAATTATTATGCACAAAACGGCACTGTCTTAAGACCTAGTGAAAAATGAATTTCTAAGGATCTACTTTTCCAATTAATGGAACTAATTGAAAAGCTGGTCTTGGAATTAGCATGAGAGCGATTAGTTTTAAGATTTAATAAATAATATTATCAGAAATAATTTGAGAACAGGACAGCATATGATAAAGCGTTAATAATACATTACAATTATTTAATTAATTCATCCAGCTGCACGAAATGGAATTAGCTTCAAGAAGACCTCAAAGAATGTGATTTTTGGTTTGCCGATCATGTCAAGGCGCTTCATCGATGAGAGCTTCATGTGGAGATTGATTCCGCGATCGGTTCTAAGCTGTTTCTTCTTTTGGCCTTTTAGGCTGGTAGAATAATAGTTCTCGATAGCGTTATTGGTGGCAGGAGCATCATCAACTCGCTGAAAGGCTGTAAAATGAATCCATCCCTTTTGGATCTTTTCAAGCCGTCTCTGAACGATTGGGCTAAATGATTGAGCTTCATTTAATAATTCATTCATTATCACATATGATTCATAATAGGTTCTTTGCCTTAAATTCTTGTGGGCACGCCTTCGCTTCAATTCTTGTTCATACAAAAAACCGTGAAACCTGATCTTTGCCTTCTTGTGCCACTCTTTTTCTTCCTTCTCGTCTTTGAAGTCGGTTGATGCTTCTTCCTCACAGACATTCTTTAAATAATTCAGCTCCTCATCTCGATTGAAAAATATATTAAACAACCTGTATTTCATTAGCTCGTCTTTCATAGGTGCCTGTTTGGAGAATTCATTAGCAATTATCTTATTCAGATGAAAGATGCAATATTGAAGGATTGCGTTGCCGTTAAATACATCAGTAATCAGTTCTGCATATCCTTTGCCTAAGTCCGTTACTACAAAAATGGGCGTTGACTTCTCTATAACTTCTTTTAGATTATTTTTAAAAAACGGCATGATAACCTCTTGAGACTTATTATCTGAAAGCTCTTCCGCAATAACTTCATGGGTCACTCCGTTCAGCAAAGTCAAACGATACTTCTGCGATTTACCTGCCTTGGGATGCTGCTCATCGTAGTGTATAATTTGAATTGACGAAGTTTCCGGCAACTGAACGCTGGCGATAGAGTTGGAGAATCTTCGGCTGATCGTATCCCTGCTTTGCGGAATTAGATAGTACATTACACCTGATATGCCTTCATACGAGACATCGTGGTTTCTCAATACTTGATATAAGCCCGCAAGAATCCCGCTAATATCCAATCTCATCTTCTCCAAAAATATATTTTCTTCCTGTGAATTTATGTTACATTCTCGGCAATGATATCTACCCAATTTTATAATTGCTAGGCTGAGAAGATGATATTTGTTATAGCCGTTGTGGCTCATCTGTTTCCCACATCGTGGGCAAGCAGGAGGTTTTATTCTACGAAACACGCCTTCTGCCGTGAATTCATATTCGTTTGAGTACTCCTTAAAGGCGTCCATTATCTCATTAACAAACGGAAGGTTTAAGAAATTCGTGGCTATTACAGTCATGGTGGGTCTCACAGGGCACATATATCTCATAGTATATAAAATCTATGATAAAATGTGCCCTGCCACCATCACTAACTAATGCGATTGTGCCTCTTAGCGGCATGGTATTGGGGAACGGCACATCACAATAGGATAAATGGCTGGAAGAACGCGGCATGCGATAAAATATGGTTGGAAGAATGCTGCCATCCATTGGATGCAAATCAGCTATTCTTCGATGGTCTTCAATAGAGAGATGCCTTATGTAAATTTAGCTCATCTTGTGCAGGGTGTATCCAGCGCCCTCATTGACTGCTTCTACCGGTGTGTTGGGTGTCCAGGCGCTATCAAGGAACTGGTAGATCGACTCTCCGGTCCAGGCAATCTTTCCGTCCTTTCCGGCGGCATCTGCTGTGTATATGGGTGAAGAGGCGGATGGTGCGGTGTAGTTATCCTTCATGAAATCAGCGATTGCATAGGTCGCGTTCTTTAATGTGCCGTTCCATTTCTTCTGGGATGATACTGCGGTAAAGACATCGGGATTATATGTGCTCGGCGTCCAGCTATCATTGAGGAAGGCGGCCATGGAAGGCGTGGTCAATATGGAATTTTCTGCGGCACTTGCCGTATCTGCAGACTTCATTGATAAGCCAACCGGAGCTGCAGGCTCTGCCATGATTGCAGGAATAAGCCCGCAGAGAGCCACTAAGGCAATTAATGCAAGGATAATATGTCTCATGGCGTTTGCATTAGCCTTCAGGTGTCCATAAAGGTTTCCGTCGCTCGGGTCGTTTTATGTAATAAATAATAATTTTAAAGAATTCCGCAAATTCTCATAATTTATATAGCTTTTAGTTCTTCTGTTGTCGCTTCCGGGTGATCTCTGAGATATTTTGCCACTCTTGGTTCATGCACAAGCCGGCAGTCGATGCAGGTCCAGAATCGCTTTCCCCGTTTGGTCTTCACATATCTGCCAAGGCTCGCGTCCTTGCAGGGATAGAGGGGACAGAAACAGTGGGTGCAGTCTTGCCCTTGAAAGTGATGGCAGGGATAGTATTCGCAGTTGTTTTTGCCGGTGGCTCGCGCCGGAAGGTCCGCTTCTTCTCGAATCCTGCACGGGTCATCGGTGACGAGACCGTCTGCGCCGAGCCTGACCAGCCACGCTGCCTCTTCTTTGCTGTTTATGGTCCAGGGAAATACCTCTATTCCGAGCCTGTGCGCATCTTTGAAGAGCCTGGGATTGACCCTTTTGGGAAAGATGGCATCCGCCCCGGCCCACTGCGCCAGCTCTGTCGGCTTTACGGGAAGAGAGGAGATGATGATTCCGGTGCGAAGATCAGAAACCTCCTTGATCTCGCGCAGGCTGGAATGGTAAAAGGAGGTAACGATGGACGTGCTGCCCTTCAGGGCCTCCGCGACCAGGCTCTCCAGGCCCTCCTCTTTCATCTCCACCACCATTTCTATTCCCAGCTCCTTCGCAGCGGCGAATGCTTCTTCAAGAGTAGGAATCCTCTGGCCGTCCATCACACGCATGGCCAGCAGATCCTCTCGGCTCAGATCGGCAATCTTTCCCGTGCCGTCGCACGTTCGATCTACCGTCTCATCGTGCATCAAAAAAAGAGTCCCGTCGCTGGAGAGGCGCACATCGACCTCGACCTTGTCCGCCTTACAGCGAGCTGCAGCGCGGATGCCTTCCAGGGTATTTTCCGCAGCGAGAGCCATTGCCCCGCGATGACCTATCACCAGAGCCATTCAAAAGTTCTTTTCCCCTTGTGAATATTTGGCCTTTTTGGGATAGCAGCGGCAAAGGGATGATAGGATGAGATGCAGGGTAGGATGAAATGCAGGATAGGATGAAATGCAGGATAGGATGAAATGCAGGATAGGATGAAATGCAATACGCCGCCACAAATGCAGGAGACGGTTCTAAAGATAACTGCCGGAAAAGAATTTACTGCATGAGCGACGCTAAGTAAAATTGAATGCCGGACAATCTTGAGAAGTTTACCTGTTTGAAAAGAGATATCGCCAAGATCAACATCGATCCGCTACAGCGGGGCGGCATACTGACGCCCGCCGCCAGGGAAGCGCTGCTGGAATGGGGCGACGGATACTCGATTTGCGACTTTTGCGCCGGGATGCTCGACCGCATCACGAATCCCCCCGTGGAGGAGTTCGTGCACGCCGTCCTGCCGGAGTTCCTGGGCACGGATGAGGTGCGCGTCACCCACGGCGCGCGCGAGAGCAAGTTCGCGGCCATGCACGCCCTCTGCGAGAAAGGCGACTGGGTCGTCATGGACGGAAATGCCCACTACACCACGGTCCTCGCGGCGGAGAGGGCGGGACTGAAGATCGAATACGTGCCGTCCAGCAAGGAGCCTGACTATGCCATCACTGCAGAAGGATACGTCCAGGCCATCGAGAGAGCCTATGAGCACAAAGGGAACGTGAGCATGGCCGTTCTAACCTATCCGGATGGAAACTACGGCAACCTGGCCGATGCCAGAGCGGTATCTGACGCATGTCACGACTACGGCGTGCCCCTGCTCCTGAACGGGGCTTACTCCGTGGGCAGGATGCCCGTCAATGCTCACGAGCTTGGTGCGGACATCATCGTTGCCAGCGGCCACAAGTCCATGGCGGCCTCGGGTCCTGTCGGGCTTTTGGGCGCATCGGAGGAGTATGCCAGGACCATGTTCCGCGTCTCGTCCACCAAGAAGAATAAAGAAGTCGAGCTTTTGGGCTGCACCGTGCGCGGCGCACCGCTCCTGACATTAATGGCCTCGTTTCCGGCGGTCGTAGAGCGTATCCGCCACTGGCCGGAAGAGGTGGAGAATGCACGTGCTTTTTCATCAGAGATGGAGAAGCTGGGCATGAGGCAATTGGGCGACCGGCCCCACAATCACGATCTCATGTTTTTCCTGGCCGAAAACCTCTTTGAGATTTCGCAAAAGGCCAAGAAGGGACGGTACTTCCTCTATCGCGACCTGAAGGAGCGCGGCATCAGCGGCATCAAACCGGGGCTGACGCGACAGTTCAAGCTGAGCACCTTCGGTCTCTCCAAGAACGAGACGGATGAGGTTATCAGGGCGTTTGATGAAATAATCACGCAGCACCTTAAAAGCTAAATTGCGGAGATAAAATCCAAATTTTTTGCAAAAATTGCTCTCGGAATATGAATCATGCGAGCCAAAAGTTCTCCTAAAATATATATAGTAAATTAGACAACTATTAGCCTTAAAATGCAAATGGTGAAATATGTCGAAGTGTCGTTTGTCTAATGGTGACGATCATCCTAAAGCGGCAAAGAAACATCTTGAAGATGCGAATGTTCTTCATACTTATGGGCGAAATGACGGTGCGGGATATCACGCGGGATATGTAATCGAGTGTTGTCTTAAAACTCTTGTCCTTATTGAAAACAATAATTATCCTATTTGGGGTCAAGGCGGGCCAGGGAGTCATGATATTAGAGAACTGTCCAGCAGTGCTCTTATCTTTGCCTCTCTTTCATCACAAAAGACCGCAAAATACGCATCTATTTTAAATAATAATGATTCTCTCAAGAATATACTATCCGGATGGTCCGCAAGTCTCAGGTATAGATCTCCCGGTGCCATCGACTCGGTCAAGGCATCTTCATGGATTCAAGAAGCTGAAGCGATATATTACTCGATTATTCCTAAAATGCTAACGGATGGTGTGATCTAATGCTAACTAAACATCAAGATGAAGGTAGGCGTGCAGCTATTGATGCCCTGAGTAAATTTATTGAAAATAATAATTTTATTGAGCGTGCCATGCTTATTGACGATATTTTTGGCCGATTTCGGCTAATGGTTTGGGCTAAAGAAACAGATAGCGATAAATTGAAAGAAAATCTAAATGCGATTTTGAAGGAATCCGCATCCAATTATTGGGGGGGAGATATATGGATAGCATCAGATGCAATCGGTATTGATAAAATTGTATTTGAAAATGCATGGAAGGAGGCACAGCCATCCGACGAAAAAGACTGCCTTAGGATCATGTACCGTTATCGCAGTCGTGGGGCATGGTTGCAGGGATTGACTGAGCCATCATGGGCAGCTCCGGATGACGGTCCCGCCATTGTAGTCTTTTATTCTTTTAAAGGAGGAGTTGGACGAAGCACTGCCCTTGCCTCATTTGCCATAAGTCGTGCGCGTGCAGGCGAAACCGTGGTTGTTGTGGATTTTGACCTAGATGCTCCAGGCGCAGGACTATTGCTGGCAGCAGACGATAAAGGAACGACGGCTTCATGGGGAGTCTTGGACTATCTTCTAGAGCGCCCTTATGATGAAGTAGATCTCAGAGATTATTATCATGCTTGTCGACGCAGTAGCGTGACCGGTGAAGGTGAAGTTCTTGTCATTCCAGCGGGTTTGATGAATTCTGATTATCTCGGCAAATTGGCCAGGGTGGACTTTGAACCTCCATCCGAAACAGAGAAGTGCCATCCTTTGTTATTGTTGCTGGAGGATATAAAACAGGATCTTAAGCCCCATTGGATATTGTTAGATGGTCGAGCAGGCCTTTCAGATTCAGCAGGTCTTCTTCTGGGGGGACTTGCGCATTTATATATTATCTTTGGCACTTCATCAGAACAAAGCTGGCAGGGGCTTCGCATTGTATTAGAGAAACTTGGAGCCCAAAGAGTCAGATTAGACCGAATTCAACGCGATTGCTTAATCGTTCAAGCTATGATACCTGAAGATCCAACAGTATCACGGCTTGCGAAAGAGACGTTTTTTGATCGGGCTCGCGACGAATTTGCGGAATACTACTATGCCGCAGATCCTGCCGAAGGTTCAGAAGAAGATCGATTCTGGTACGTGCGCGACATGGAAGATGATGATGCACTTCATGTTCCAATACCGATATCCTATCATCCAAAGTTTGCCAATTTTAGCAACATAGATGACATTGCTAATGATCTTGTTGATTTGTCGGATTATCGTTTGCTTGCGGAACGCATAACAGCACGTTTCGGACTAGATGAGGAAAAACAATGACTCCGAGCACTCAAGATTTCGATAAAGAAATTCTGCTCTCCAGCCTCGCTCAGATGGGCAGTCATGGACGCGCAGAAAAAGAGGATGCAAGCAAGTTTCCTCGCACTTTTTATCCAGTCCCGGAGCATGCTCATGCCTTCGATCCGGATGTGGTTTTAGTGATTGGTCCTCGCGGATCTGGAAAATCCGAACTTTTCAGAGCAGTCATAGATTTTAATTTGTTACGGTCGATAAAAAATAATACTATATTTCTAAGAGTTCCATCTTTAGAACCTGGTCATATGACATGGTTTAAGGGCTACCCTATTGGGTCTCAGTTTCCCGATATTCGCGGTCTCTCAAGTTTTTTCTGCAAACGAGGAAATATCCCGAATGCGGGACTTGAACTCTGGTTTGCATATCTTGTCAGGACACTATGGAATGAATTTGACGAAGAAGGAAGGGAAGCAAATAGGGCGCTGATCTCTGAGCAAGGAGGTGATGCTGAATCTAATCATGACGCATTTTTAAATTCAGGAAGTGCACCTACATTGGCACTGGATCGCCTTGATTCCAGGCTTGAAGAAGAAGATCACTACTTCTTCATCGGATATGATGAAATTGACACGCTCGGAGGCGCCGATTGGAATACAATGAGTAAATCAATAACGGGGCTTGTGGCCTTCTGGGCGAACTACACAAGAAGATGGCGAAGGATTCGAGCCAAAATTTTTCTTCGCACGGATTTATTCGATAGATATGCTATTGCAGGGGGAGCAGATTTAGCTAAATTAGCCGCTAACCGCGCAGAAATCACATGGAGCGAACGAAATCTCTATGCCATGCTGGTTAAGAGAATAGCTAACACAAATGAAGAGCTCTTTGAGTATTGCAAAAAGGCAAAAATAAATTTCGTAGATGATCCATATATTGGCCATGTACCAAGAATAAACACTGCTCAGGATGCAAAACCACTGATAGACAAAATCATTGGCCGCTATATGGGCGCTAATGCAAAAAAAGGGCTAACAATTCGATGGCTTCCTGAACATATTCGAGATGGCCGTAAGCTTGCGCTTCCTCGCCCAATGGTTCGTCTGATTGAGAAAGCTGCAGAGTTCCAAAGATATTCGTCTAGGTCGCTTCAAAAATCACAGCTTCTTGATCCTACTTCAGTGCGACGCGCGCTTGATGTTGTATCCAAAGAACATGTGTTTCAATCTCAGGACGAATGGCCTTGGCTTGACGGGCTGGCAAATCGTATTGAAGGGGAAAATGTTCCATGGGATCGCCGCCAGCTTGAAAAATTATTGGATGCCAAATGGGAAGAGCCATGGAGTCGGACAAATGAAATCCGACCTCCAGTAGATGCTCCTCGCGAATTTGTCGATTACCTTATTGAAGTTGGCATCTTTCGAGCAAGATCAGATGGACGGGTTGACGTTCCTGACCTATTCTTAGCGGGTTTAAGTTTAAAGCGCAAAGGAGGAGTCAGAAAGAAATGAAGGACAAACAGCGTTGGTTTTGCACTATTCGCGCCGAAAGATCATTCCGTGCAGAAACTTTATCATTAGCTGAGTTGTATTATTAAGCCAAGGAGGGAAGAATAACGAATTTGAAATCCTCTCAAGTCTCCTTGGCTTTAATCACGCTGACGTTAGCAACGGCTTATGCAGTTCCTGCCCTCGGGCAGAGCACCAATTCCACGGATGCCTCTCTTTACTGGTTCCAGCAAGGGCTGTCCCTTTACAACATGGATAAATATGAAGAGTCTTTGAATGCTTATGATAAAGCGCTGGAACTTAATCCCAATGATTTCGAAGCCTGGAATAATAAGGGCATCGACCTCGGCCTCCTGGGCAGATACGATGAGGCCCTGACGGCGTTCAACAATGCAGTGGCGCTCAATGATTCATACGCAGAGGCCTGGTACAACATGGGCGTTATCTATGATTTTAAAGGAAGCGTCTATACCGCGGCTCAGGCTTACAAAAAAGCAACTCAGATCAATCCATCCTACCAGAAGGCTTGGGTCATGCGAAATGTTGCTACGGATACCGTAATGTCTCGATCGCTGTCATGTAGCTGCCAAGATCAAATCGCTCTTGTCTAATTTCATCAAATGCTGCGGGAGGAGGGCCATTGCGGCATTCTTCTCCCCGTGCTTCCGGGAAGTGGAATTTTTCCAAATTGATTACAAACTTTTCTGAAAAATTTTCCAGCATCTAATTGATCTGGCCGGTCCCACCAGGAGGCACTATCTATAATATAATCATCATGTCAGCTTTCAGAGAGTGAGCCCTTGTCCCTACCTTGCAGACATGCCTGCAAAGATTACAAACAGCATTAGGCAATGCGCTCATTCAGGGCATTCTTCCTTTGCCCACTTCGGACATGATTGTAATGATAAACATCCTTGGCTTTATGTCTTCCACCTTAAGGGCAGCAGCCACTGAGACACGAAGGCCAACTCCGGTCATTAGCAAAAGCATGGACTGCTCTCTATCATTTTGATATTACAATGTTTTTTTTGCAGAGCCCGTCAAATCCCATTATCAAGATGTACGCTGCGCCCCATTCTCTCTCGGTTCCTGAAAAATATTTCCCAAAACGGACAGCTTCTTCTCCGGTCCCATGAGAACCACCACATCATCCACTTTCAGCTTGAAGCCTTCATCCGGGTTGGCAATCGTCTTAAGGTCTCTATGCACCGCCAGTACCTTTACGCCGTTGTTGGCAAGTCCTGCCTCGGATATCGACTTTTCGCACACAAGCGAGCCCGCGCAGACCCGGAACGTGCTGATCTCATCCGTGATCAGGTCCACGTTCGCATTGCAGTAAGGCTGCACGGAGAGGCTGCGAAACATCTCGTAGCTGTCTGACCTCAGTTCGCCGATGAAACTCTCAACTTCATCTCTCGGCACGTCGTAGCGTTCCAGGACTCTGGTGAAGATCTCCACGGATGTTTCAAACTCCTCCGGGATGACCTCGTTTGCTCCCAGGTCGCGCAGGGGCTTCATCTCCTCAAGGTAGCGAGTGCGGGCGATGATGAACAGCCCGGAGTTGAGCCTGCGGGCCAATTCCACGATCCTGCGAGTGGCCGCCGGATCGGAGATGGCGACGACCATCACCCTTGCCTGCCGGATGCCGACGTGCTGCAGAACGTTTTCCTGCGCCGCATCGCCGTAGTGAATCGGCTCGCCGTTCATTCCCTCATTCATCACAATCTCAGGATCGGTCTCGACAATCACAAAGGGGACTCCTTTGGCTTTGGCGGATCTGGCCACGTTCCTGCCGTTGACGCCGTAGCCGACGATGATGAGGTGGTCCGTGAGCGATTGGGATGTCATTGTCGAGAGAGATTGTGATCTGTTCTTCAGCCTATCGGGCAGCGGCAGCAGCAGCAAGCCGTCCGCCACCTTCGGCGAAGCCGCCATGAGAAAAGACGTAGCACCCATCGTCAGCACTGCCACGTCCAGGAAGAGCTGGTAAATGTCCTGGGTTAGAACTCCGCTCTCATACCCCACCTGAGAAAGGATGAATGAGAACTCGCCTATCTGGCTCAGGGCCAGGCCGACGAGAACCGCCAGCCGCAGCGGCAGGCCCAGGACGGAGATGGCAAATCCGGCAAGAGTGGCTTTGAGCGCCATGACACTGATCGCGATCAGGATGATGTAGCCGGGATTTTGCACCAGATAATTCAGGTCCAGCAACATGCCGATGGAGATGAAGAAGAAGCTGGTGAAGGCATCCCGCAGCGGCAGCATATTCCCGAAAGCCTGGTGGCTGTAGGGCGACTCGGAAATTATCAGCCCGGCTAAAAACGCACCCAGGCCCAAAGAGAGCCCGGCCAGGGAACTCATCCAGGCCACGGCGAAGCAGATGGCCACGATGCTCAGCAGAAACAGCTCGCGGTCCTGGGTCTTGGCGATGTGGTAGAGAACCCTCGGCATGATCCACTTGGCGCTGATGATTACGAATATTAGCAGGCCCAGGGCCTTGGCTGCAATAATGATGGGAGACGCCGTGTCCGCCTGCTCGGCTCCGGGCAGCAGGGGCACGACAAGCATCATGGGGACCACGGCCAGGTCCTGAAATATCAGCATCCCCAGAGTCGTTCGACCGTAGATGCTATCGAACTGCTCCTTCTTTTGAATTATGCGAAGCACAATGGCCGTGCTGCTCAGGGATATGAGAAATCCGAGCAGCATCGCTTCTCCGGCGGGCTCGCCCAAAGCCATGAGGATGAGGAACACGGCAAGGACCGTGAGCAATACCTGAAGCGAGCCGCCCACCAGGACGTACTTCTTCAGCTTCATGAGGTCTTTTAGCGAGACCTCGATGCCCACCGTGAAGAGGAGCAGGACGACGCCGATCTCAGCCAGATCGGAGACTTGAGTGGTTGCCTGAATAAGGCCCAGTCCCTGTGGCCCGGCCAGGATGCCGGTGAGCAGAAATCCCACTATCGTCGGTGCCTTGAGGCGGTGGAAGATGAAGAGCACTACCACCGACAGCGCGAATATGACTACAATATCCTTTAGAAGTTCAATTTCCATTTGCAGTCCGAAGGCAACGGCTCTTAATTATGCGTTCATTGAATCATTCATTTGGTGATTTCTTTCATCTATTGATTCTTTCGTTTGATGAATCATTCATTTGTTAATTTCTTTTATCTATTGATTCTTTCACTTGTTGAATCATTCAATTAATTACTCATTCATTTTTATTATACTGCGGCATTTTAGATCGCGCAACCATTATACGATCCTTCATTTGCGGACTTATTATTCTATCGATTCTATCTGCATAATTTGCAGATAAATTCAGCGTTTCCCGATGTTGTTGATTCTCTTGATGCTATCGATTTTCCTGATAGTGTCTATGAATCCCTCTACTTGATCATGCAGACGGCACAGCAGCTCATCATCCGCTCCGGCCACGGCCACCACTGAGCCTTTCCACCTCCCTCCGTCCAAGCCTGCTCGGGAAAAATTCAGTTCGAATCTTTCGTAGCGGCCTGGGGGAATGGTTTCATTCTCTATCATGAACCACCAGAGAACGACCCAGCCTTTCGCTTTCGCCTCGCCTAGAAGCTCTTGTGCCTTCTTCGCGTCCTCGGCATCGACATAAGGCGGATCGATGAGCAATAGTCCGGGCGGCGAGCGATCCAGCAAAGACCCGACACCGGCAAAGCCGTTGTCCAGATGGAATGCGATCTCATGGGATGATGCATCGGATGAGACATCACGGGTTGAGGCATCCTTGAATGAAATTTTATGGGATGGGGCATGATGGGAGGCATCACGGCATGATATCTCCGAGCATCTTTTCCATGCGGCAGTGACATCAGGGTCGATATCCCAGATCTCGGCTCTGAGAGTCGTATTGCGTTTTTTTGCCGCCCGCAAGACAAGGCTTGCCGAGCCCGGATAGCATTTGAGGCCGGATGGATTGCTCGATGCCAGAAGATCAAAATAGCAAAATTTTTTTAGGTGGGGTAGAAGCGGCCAGCACTTACCGATTCCACCCACCCAATCACCAGGCGTGCGAAGAGAATACTCCGGGCGTCCCACATGGCTTTCCGCATAGACCAAGCTGCTATCGGGGATGAGGAGACAGCTCGCTGCCTCCAGCAGAAGGAAATGCTTCCAGACGTCGCCTGCATTGCCCGCATGCCCTCTGTGATCGTAATGGCGCATGTGATGCGCTTCTTTCATTCTTGGTACATCTTCTTGGCGATGTTGAACGCCTGGGCGGGCGTTGCCACCGCAATCTTCTGTGAATCGTCAAAAGACGCTTTGGAAGCTGCTGCCGCAGCCGCCGCGGTCCGGAGCAGCTTCTTGTCCACCTCATTGGTCAGCCAGCGCGCCCCGCCGATACCCACCAAAACCGCACCGGCGATGGCGGAGATGGAGACTGTTATCTCCTCGCTGCCCACCCCGGCTACGGAACCGTAAACAACGGCATTGCTGAAGGCTCCGTAAAGCCCCCAGGAGATGAAGGCCGCCGCGGCTCCCAGGAGAATGTTGCCCGCAAAACCGGGTCGGATGATGGTTACGTCCCCGGCAGTCTCCTCACGCGGCTTGATAAAACCGTTATCGCTCACCAGCGCATTGATGATTCCTCCGACGGCTCCGCTTGCCATGATTATCCCAATCGGCATCAACATTGACATTTTTGCGTCTCCCCTCGCGTTCCCCTTTGGCCCTCGATTTTCCTAAAGTGATTCAGCACAATTCTTTACTATCTTCTGATTCAGGGCGGCTGTATCCATCCCCTCAACGGCGGAACAGGCCCGAATCTAACTATCTCTTAATTAGTTTTTTAAGAAAGATTTACATTAATACTATTTGAACTTTTTGATTAACAGTGCCGCATGCAAGATGCAACTTATTGATATTTTCTATTAGTGTCTAATTTTAATAATTCGTGAATGCAAGTTTCATTTTGCGTTTTTTATGTTTTTGCCGGCTGAGGCGAGCAGCCTATTTTATGGCTGTCTGCAAGGCGACAAATATCGCTATTCTCTGCAAACCGCAATTCTCGGCAAAAATGTGGTGAATTCAAAAGAGATTTATTCTGACCCTGCCACTCTTGGCCGCAAGTGCATATTTGGAGCTAACCGATTTTGAAGATCCTGCTCATGGGCAACCCGAATGTAGGAAAGAGCGTCATCTTCTCCCGGCTTACGGGGATTGAGGTCGTCTCCGCCAACTATCCCGGCACGACTGTCGAGTACACGGAAGGGCGAATGAAGCTGGGCGAGCGGATGGCCACGCTAGTGGACGCTCCCGGCGTCTATTCCCTGGACCCGACATCACAGGTGGAAGTGGTCAGTCGCGAGATGTTTTCCCGCGGCGCTGACGTGGTGGTCAATGTCATCGATTCCACAAACCTGGAGCGAAACCTTAACCTCACGCTGCAGATCCTGGAGCAGGGCAGGCCCACCGTCATTGCCCTCAACCTCTGGGACGCTGCCGTGCATAAAGGCATCCGGATCGATACCGCTGCCCTAGAAAGAGAGCTTGGCGTGCCTGTGGTGGCAACGGTCGCCGTGAGCGGACAGGGCATTCATGAACTGGTGGCGGCCATCGGCAAAGCGAGAGTTCCGCCGCCCGTGCGCTTTGAGACTGCCGATCAGCGCTGGGCCCGCATCGGTGAGATCGCGGCCAGGACGCAGGTCGTCTCGCACCGCCACCCTACTCTGCTCGACAAGCTGGAAGACATCTCCATCCGCCCCATCACGGGAATTCCCCTGGCGGTCCTTATTCTCTATCTCTCTTTCAGTTTGATCATCGAGATCGGCGAGCTGCTGCAAAAAAAGGTCACCGATCCGTTTTTCTTCGCCTATTCCCAATTTGTCACCGGCCTGGTGGAAAGCCACACCTCCGGCCTCTTGCGGGATCTCCTGGTGGGCACAACCCCGGAATTGCTCAAGTCATTCGGCATACTCACCACGGGCCTTTACATCCCACTGGGCGTGGTGCTGCCGTTTCTGATTCCCTTTTACCTGGTGCTGGGAATTTTAGAGGATATCGGCTACCTGCCCCGCCTCAGCGTCATACTGGACGCCCTCATGCACCGGATCGGGCTGCACGGCGCGGCCATCTTGCCCTGCGTTCTCGGCATGGGCTGCAGCGTTCCGGCTGTGCTCTCCGTGCGCATCCTGGAGTCGCCCAAGCAGCGGTATCTGGCGGCCACCCTCATGACTATGGCCATCCCCTGCGCCTCGCAGAGCGCCATGATCTTCGGGATGCTTGCGCCCTTTGGCCTGAAGTACATCGTCATGGTGTACGGCTCGCTGTTCCTGACCTTTGTCATAACCGGATTCGTCCTGCACAAGATCATCGGCGGAGAGTCGCCGGAGATCTTCCTGGAGATTCCTCCCTACCGCATGCCCAATCCCGGCTCGCTCCTGAAAAAGACCTTCATCCGGGTGCGGGAGTTCTTGAAGGAGGCCGTTCCCTACATAGCTCTCGGCATGGTGGTCATGAACATCTTCTACCTGAGCGGCCTCATGCACTTCATCGGCCAGGCCCTGCATCCGGTGGTCTCCGGCCTCCTGGGGCTGCCGAGCGACGCGGCCACAGCCCTGATCATCGGATTCCTGAGAAAGGATATCGGGATCGGCATGTTTGCGCCGCTGGATATGACTCCGGAGCAGCTTGTGATCTCCTCGGTGGTGCTGGCCATGTACTTCCCCTGCGTCGCTACATTCATGGTCATGCTGAAGGAGCTGGGGGTCGCAGGAACCATGAAGTCCGTGGCCCTGCGGCTGGCGGCGGCGCTGCTGGTGGGAACGGCGCTTCACCTGCTCATTATGTAGCTTGAAGTGCAGGCTCACATCTGATCTTCATATCAGTTCCTCACATCTAATCCTCATTTAAGAGGAGTGTTTGTTTGGCTCGTCAATCTTTAGGTGCACCGAAATTCTTATATTTAGGTTGACCTTAAAATAACGGCGTTATGCCCAAAGAACAGATCGAAGAGTACATCGAAGCGATTTACGACATCGCAGGAAAAACCGGCCTGGCGAAGACGACAGAGGTGGCCAAGCGGCTGCACAATGCCCCTGCCAGCGTCACCGAAGTCTTTGGGAGCCTGGCCCAGAGCGGCCTGATTCGCTATGAGCCGTACAGGGGGGCGGCTCTGACGGATGCGGGAGAAGAGGTTGCCCTGAAGATCAAGAGAAAACACAGGCTGCTGGAAGTCTTCCTGTCAGAGATACTGGGGATCGATCCGGAAAAAGTGCACGACGAAGCCTGCCGCATGGAGCACTCCATATCCGATGAGGTTGGTGACGCCATGTGCCGGATGCTCAATGCCCCGGCGCGCTGCCCGTGCGGTGAGCTGATCTCCCCTTGCGAGAAAGAGATCGCCACCTGCAACGAATGCCGCAATGCGGAGGTGTCAAAGGACTCGGACAAATTCGCAGCTCCCCGGAAGGTTGTACCCCTGACGGACCTGCGGCCCTGCCAGAAAGGGACCATCGCCCTTCTTCGGGGAGACAAGAAAGTTATTCAAAGGCTCTCCGACCTTGGCCTAACTCCGGGAACCGAGGTCGTCCTGATGCGAAAAACGCCGATGGGAGGTCCCATTGAGCTATGTGTGCGCCGAACCAATCTCGCCGTGGGCCATGAGATTGCAGACAACATCTTCGTAAAAGCCGCATTGGAGGCCTGAGCTTGAGTTTGTCGGGCTGCCTTGGCTGCGGAGAAAGATGCTCCCCGAGAAAATCACAAGAATCACAATCAAACGACGGCACTGATTGCCGGTCAAGCCCGGACCGCAAAGGCGATGCGTCGATGGTGATCGCTCTTGCCGGAAACGCCAATGTGGGCAAAAGCGCAGTCTTCAATCAGCTCACCGGCGTGGATCAAATCCTGGGCAACTGGCCGGGAAAGACGGTGGAGCGCGCCGAAGGCATTTTGCAGTACAAAGGCCGAAAGATCAGAATCATAGATCTGCCCGGCATCTATTCGTTCTCAACCTACTCTCTGGAGGAACTGGTCTCCCGCGATTTCATCGCCCTGGAAAAGCCGGACATTGTGGTAAATGTGGTGGACGCTTCCGCACTGGAGAGAAATCTCTTCTTCACCCTTCAGCTCCTGGAATTGGAGGCACCGCTGATCCTGGCTTTGAACCAGGTGGACCTCATGGAGAAGAGAGGCATTCATGTGGACATCGAGAAGCTGTCGAAGGCGCTCGGCGTTCCCGTCGTGCCGATGGTTGCCATCAAAGGAAAGGGCGTCACGGAGCTGACCGAGGAGATCGTCAAGCTCGCGGGCCGGAGGGCGCTGCCGTCCGCGGTCGAATCCGGGATAAAATCCCGTCTCAAGTACGGAAAAGAGGTGGAAGAGAGGATCGAAAGGCTGGCCCGGCTCCTGAATGGGATCAAGATCGATTATACTCGCCGCTGGGTGGCCATCAAGCTCCTGGAAAAGGACGAAGAGATCACAAAGCTTGTGGCCGGGATGGACGGCTCCCTGGTGAGCGCGGCGTCCGATCTGGCCAAAGAGCTGGAAGAGATGCACGGCGAGTCGAGCAACGTGATCATCAGCGCCGAGAGGTATCACGTGGCTGAGGAGATCGCCCGAAGCGCCCAGAGTATCGGCGCCGAAGGAGTGAGCATCACAGACAGGCTGGACGCCGTCGCGCTTCATCCGGTCCTGGGCTATCTCAGCATCTTGGCAGTCATCGGCGGGCTGCTGGTCTGGACCTTTGTCATCGGTGCCAAGATCTCCGAACTGCTCGTCGAGGCGCTCAGCCCCATCGAGCAATTGGAGCCGGTGGTATCAGGTCCGCTGGGAGATATTCTCTGGAACGGAGCCTTTGCCGGTCTTGTGGCCGGACTGACTTTAGTCATCCCATACGTTCTGCCCTTCTACATCATCCTGGCATTCATCGAGGATTCCGGCTACCTGACGCGCATCTCGGTCATGCTCGATCAGGGGATGCACAAGATGGGGCTGCACGGAAAGGCCATCATCCCCCTCATCCTCGGCTACGGCTGCAATGTGCCGGCTTGCTTTGCCTGCCGCATCATGGAGACGCCCAAGCAAAAGCTGCTGGCGGCGTTCCTTGTCACGATGATTCCCTGCACGGCGCGCACGGTCGTGATCTTGGGGCTGGTGGCGGCGTTCGTCAACATCTGGTGGGCGATGGCGCTCTACGTCTTCGACATTCTTCTCATCATCCTCCTCGGCAGGATCGCCTTCAAGGCCGTGCCGGGCGACTCGGTGGGCCTGATCATGGAGATGCCCAAGTACCACGTGCCCTCGGCCAAGGTCGTCCTCAAGCAGACCTGGGCCCGGACCAAATCGCTGCTCTGGGTGGTCTTCCCGGCTTACATCATCGGAAGCGCCGCCCTTCAGGCGGTTTTTGCCGCGGGCTGGCTGAATCCGGTCAATGATCTGCTCAGCCCCATCACGGTTTCATGGCTGGGACTGCCTTCCGCCGTGGGCATTCTGCTCATCTTCGGCCTGGTGAGAAAGGAACTGACCATACTGATGCTGGCCGTCATATTCCAGACCACGAACTTCGCGGCAGTCCTCTCTCCCGTGCAGCTCATCGTTCTGGCCCTGGTGACGATGATCTACATCCCCTGCCTGGCTGTGATCCTGTGTCTTGCCAAGGAGTTCGGCTGGAAGAAAACGGCTGCCATCACGGTCTTCGAGGTGGTCTTTGCGATACTGCTCGGCGGCATAGCATTCCGTTTGCTCGCGCCGTTCCTTTAGCCTTTGGCGCCTTTATCCGTCTCTTTTTTTGCAGAAAATGGAAGAGAAGACCCGCAACAGTATTTCGCAATTCGAAATTGATTTATTTATTTTTATAAAAATATATCGAAGCGCAAAGTATCTTCCCCAGCATGGCCAAACTCCGGCGTGGCCAAACTATACGAAAATTTATACATTAGAAAAATGAAATAAATAAATAGGTGACCGTTAAGGATAGATACGATAATCACCATATTTGCATTGTTGAATCAATGGCATCAAAGTAAGAATGTCAATTAACCTGATGTTCTTACCAAATTAAATTGCAAAATCATGCAATAAAAATTTGCATGAAATGTCGAACAACGTCTAAAAAATATGAGGAGAAATACATGGCTGACCACACATTTATTCGGATTGCTATAGCCGTCCTCCTTCTGACAGGCTTATGTCTGGGAGGACTGGACCAATCCGGGAGCAAAGATGCGAAGAACCTGACGCTATCCGAGTTCAACGCTCAGGTTCCGCAGGGCAACGCGAATGCCGCAGTATCCGAGCTTGGCGCGCCGCAAACCGCAGCCACAGGTGCCGGAACGGAGCTTGCAGCTTATACCGAGCAGGCTCCGCCCGCAGCAAAACAAAAAGCGCTGCAACCATCAGCGATTTTATCCAATCCGCCCAGGTACATGTATTACGGCGGGGAGTACCTATCTTGGAACGACTTCTCCGTCGCATTCCCCACAAATCAGCCGGGCCTGTGGATCGAAAGAGCGGTAAGCTGGTCCATGTATGCAACGCTGCCATTGGGCGGCTGGGCGCAGGAGCTGATCTATGTACCGACGGCAACGCCCGTTACCATGTACGAGATACATCCGGACGGTTTTGTAAACGCCTATGATTTGGGCTTCTCCCAGCCGGGATACTACACACTCTGGTATTATGCCGATGAGCCGGGAAGACATATCTGCATGATCGTCACCAACAGCGGCTACAGCAATCAGGTTATAGTCGATGTTTATGGGCTGTACGGCATCAACATAAACCGAATCGTTCCCACACCAAAGCCCGATCCACAGAAGGAATGCGAGGCAAAAGGATGGCCCTGGGTATGGCAGAATGGAGCGTGCGTGAACATGGGCCCTGTCCCTAATCCGGTTGCGGAATGCCAGGCAAAAGAAGGATGCACCTGGGCAAACGGCGAGTGCCAGTGCTTCAAACCCGTTCCAAATCCCGTGGATGAATGTGAGAGCAATCCGCTGTGCCATTACGTCGACGGTCAGTGCCTGTGCACCGGCGGCAGTCCCGATACGGGAAAGCAGAGCTGTGAATCCAATTCCCAGTGCGATTACGTGAACGGACAGTGCTATTGCAGAGGGCTTGATACCGGGTCGTCACAATCCGAAAATTTCAATCCGGCACCCAATCCGACCGCACAGTGCAATCCTGGTTGCTATTGGGACGGCAGCCAGTGCCTCTGCACCGGAGGGATGGGCAGCAGCAGTTCCGGCGGAAACGACGATACTGATGGTCTATCCGGTTCCAGCAGTGCGTGAACATTAGCGAATGCTAATCAAAGTTAAAGCCGACATCAAAATAAAAAAGTATGCAGAGCAATGCCTGCCGGAACAGTTTGCGGGCGTTGCTGTTTTTATCTTTTCTGATTTATTCTATTTTTCATCAAGATTTGCATTCTTGCCAGGATACATTTTTCGCTCAAATCAGCTTTGCAAAAAATTTATACACTATCGGCACGAAATACATTGAAAAATAGAAAGCTAATGGCGCAAGCACACAATTTCAGTTACGGAGGTAATTTATGACTCACCGCATGATGGCTCGGATTGCCGTATCCTTCCTCATTTTGGCCAGCATCCTCGTTGGCGCATCTTTAGGAGGATTGGACAAATCCGGAAGCACAGTAGAAGAGAATCTGACTTTATCGGATTTTGGCGCAATGATCCCGCAAACGAGCGGCAGTGATTTTGCTGCCGGCGTCGGCGCTCCGCAGGCGGCTGCCACGGCACCGGGAACGGAGGTCGCGGCCTACACGCAGCAAGCCCCGTCCGGTTCGCAGATTGGTGCGTTGATGCCCTCGACCATCCTGTCGAGCCCGCCCAGATATATGTTCTACAGCGGCAACTACCTGTCTTGGAACGACTTTTCTGCAACATTCCCCGCCAACCGTCCCTGTCTATGGATCGAGAGAGCCGTCAGTTGGTCCATGTACGCGACGCTGCCCTGGGGTGGTTGGGCGCGCGAGCTGATGTATGTGCCGACGGCGTCGCCCGTTACCATGTATGAAGCATATCCGGGCGGATATGTTCAAGGATACAATCTTGGATTCGCGCAGCCCGGATACTACTACATATGGTACTATGCGGACACACCGGGAAGGCACCGCAGTGTTATTTCAACCAACAGCGGCTACAGCAATGAGGTCGTCGTTGATGTTTATTCCACATCATCAATATCAACATACATCAAACCCAATCCGCCGAGCCCCAAAGAGCAGTGCGAGAGAAATCCGCTCTGTACTTATTGGAACGGCCACTGCTACTGTACCGGCCTGATCGATGACCCGGCAAAAAGGGAATGCGAGAAAAATCCGCTTTGCAGCTATGTGAACGGCCATTGCTATTGTACCGGTCTGATCGATGACCCGGCCAAACAAGAATGCGAGAAAAATCCGCTTTGCAGCTATGTGAATGGGCACTGCTACTGCACAGGTTTGATCGACGATCCGGCCAAGCAAGAATGCGAAAGCAATCCTCAGTGCGACTACGTGAATGGGCATTGCTACTGCCGCGGCCTTGACCCGGACGATCCGGAAAAGGCAAACTGCGAACAAAATCCGCAGTGCTCCTGGTCAAACGGCCAATGCTACTGTCGAGGCCTGAACCCGGACGATCCGGAAAAGGCAAACTGCGAGCAAAACCCGCAATGCTCCTGGTCAAACGGCCAGTGCTACTGCCGCGGTTTAGACCCGCAGCCTGACCCAAATCCCGAACCCACGCCAAACCCCAATCCTGAGCCTTTCAACCCGGCTCCAAATCCCGTAGCTGAATGCGAGCAGAACCCGAGCTGCCACTGGTCCAATGGGCAGTGTCTCTGCACTGGATTAGGATCCGGCGGAAGCGATTCAACCGACTACGGCAGCCAGTCATTCGGTGAATACTCTAATGACAATTGAGCTTCGGGAGTTCCGGGAGTTCTCCAGGATTCATGCCGGATTCCTGCCGCTCACTTTTTTCGTAATCGAGAAGCCTGTTCCAGTCGCGTTGCATACATTTTTTGTCGATGGATCAATATTTTGAAACTGATTGTGATCGGAGAATAACTATATTGGAGATAAAGATGATATTTAATTTAAAATGTTTTGGAATCATGCTGTCCGCAGTTCTCATCCTTCTTTGCGGCATGGCTCAGGGAAACAGTCTGCCAAATGAAACGGACAATCTCAGTGGCAATAACGCATATCGTGTGCCTGATAAAGATCTCTCCAATGATCTCTCCAATAACCTCTCCAATAACCTCTCCAAAAACTCTGCATTGCAGAAGGTTATTGTGAATACGTCCAGCGGAAGAGTCGCCGGTCTGAGAGACGGGAGCGGTTTGGAAAGATTCCTTGGCATTCCCTATGCCGGATCGCCTACCGGATCGCTCCGACTCCAGCCTCCTGCAGAGCCGGTGCGCTGGAATGATACCTTCCCGGCGTTCAGCTTTGGGCCGGTTTCGCTTCAACCGATAGATAACATGGAAGCGGACTCGACCCTCTCCAGGGATGAAGACTGCTTGAGCTTGAACATCTGGACGCCAGGAACGGACGAAAAGATGCGCCCTGTTCTGTTTTTCATCCACGGGGGCGGCTTTGTCGAAGGAAGCAGCGCTGACCCGGACTACGACGGTGCAGCTCTCTCCCGTCGCGGGGATATTGTTGTTGTTACTGCTAATTACAGGCTTGGGGCACTCGGTTTTCTTTATCTTGACAACTACGGAGAAAAATATACGGGCAGCGGCAATCTGGGACTCTTAGACCAGATCGCTGCGCTGCAATGGGTACAAAAGAACATCAAACAGTTCGGAGGAGATCCAAGCAATGTCACCTTAATGGGTGAATCTGCAGGCAGTATCAGCGCCACGACGTTGATGACGATCCCAAGAGCAAAAGGACTTTTCAAGAGGGTCATCGCCGAGAGCGGTGCTCCAAATCTGTGCCATTCCGCAGAATTTGCCGAGAATATAACGCTCCGTTACATGGAAATTGCCGGAGTCAAAACGCCCGAGGCACTGAGTGCTTTGAGTGCATCCCAAATCATTGAAGCCCAGGAAAAGCTGATGGACGAATCGGGCGTTGGTGAGGAGGCTCTCTTCGCTCCGGTAATCGACGGAGCGATCATTGCCGAAAATCCGATCGATGCAATGGCAAAAGGCGCTGCTGCAAATATTTCATTGCTGGAGGGCACCAATAGAAATGAGATACGGTATTGGCTTCTCTACGATCAGAGCCTGTTGTATGCGAGCCCGCATGAGCTTTTTAGCAAATTCCCTTCCGTTGAGTCCAATTTCGGCAACCGCCAAGGAGCGATCGAGTCCTACTACAAGGAGACGAATCCAGGACCGTATGCAGGCAATGCATCATTGGCTATGGCCACGGATATCGCCTTCCGGCTTCCGCATATTCGCATGGCGGAAGCCCAAAGCCGCTGGGCTCCGGTTTGGTCGTATCGATTTGATTGGGCGACTCCCTACGACTTTGGCCTCTTGGGCGCGCCTCATTCTCTGGAGCTGCCATTCGTGTTCCATAACTTCAATACCAATTTTGCGTCCTTGGCCCTCGGATCGCATCCGCCTGCAAGGCTGCTGGCCGACATGCAGGACGCCTGGATTGCATTTGCCAGAACGGGGAACCCGAATATCAAGGATTTGCCGACATGGAGCCGGTATAATTCAGAGACCAGAGCGACAATGATCTTCAATGAAAATTGCACGGCTGAAAACGATCCGCTGCGCGAGGTGAGAATGCTCTACAAGGGAACTGTGCTTTATCCTTGATGCGGTGATCGAGAAATTGTGATAGCAGTGCCGCGCGAGATCCCTATTCTCCTAAAATGGAGATGAATTCGTGGAGATGAATCCGGAAAGGGCGTTTTTCGGATTGCTCCATTTTATTTTTTCGGGTTGCTCCATTTCATAGTGCTCGATTTGTCTCGCTCCGCCTATCTCGCACTTCCCTTTATCCTCGACCCGCCGGGCGGCAGGAACTGGATGATCTGATCCACGGAAGCGATCGACTTCAGGTAAGCTCGATCCTCCTCCGTCTCCGAGAACTGCCGGTAAATCCTTTTTGCCAGATCTTCCGGATTATACTCCCCCGGCTCGATCTCCACAGCGGGATCGGCATTGGGAAGCACCGCTGAAACCGGCCCTCCGACAAGCGTTCCCTCAGAAATTCCTATCGCCAGGCCCACGGGCATGTCCTTGAAATATCGGCGCTCGCCGCGGATGATAAAAGCGCCCTTCTTGAGAAATTCGCCATGCTCCGGGGTCTTGGTGACCTGGTCGCCCTTCACCAGATAGCAATCGCCTGCGGCAAGCCCGGCCTTCCAGATGGACGAATAGCTCAGAGCGAACTGTGCAGCTTCCTGGATGGTGCTCTCCGGGACCTCCTCGCCCTCCGTTTTAATGACCGTGAGAGGCGCTCCCGGTGCGTCCGTGTGCAAAGCCAGGTCGCGCCGCTCCAGGTACTTGGTGTAGATCTCTTCATTGCTGTCGGCGTCCCGTCCGCCGATGATGAGAAATCCGTCCGTGGAGTTGAACCAGCGGAACCTCTCGAACCACTTGAGCTTCCTGCGCCGCATGACCTGGTGAGTGCGGGTCTTCCTGGGCTCGGCCTTTCCGGCGCGAAGCTCCTCGGTTATAACCAGTGCACCCCTGGCTCCGGCAGCTTTTCGGGCCATCTCTTTTGCCTTCTCGTAATACCTCTGGGCATTTTGAGGAACGGTGAGGCCGGCGTTCAGCTCCATCTTCATGCCGTCCAGGACCACTCTCATCTCGCCCTGGCCGTCCATGGAGCGGATGGTCTTGGCCTGAGGCAGTCCTGAGGAGCTGATCTTATCCCAAATCTGGTTGTAGGAGAAGCCCCGGCTCCTGGCATCCGCCACGACGCGGAGCAGTTGCTCTACTGTGCCGTACATCTGGTAGACCTGTTCACCCATATGGATTTGCGCTTTCTCCTGGGCCTCGAACTCCGCCACCGCCTTTCGCTGCAGCTCGATTCTGTGATCCAGAGGATTCTGGCGAGCCACCGACACCACTCTCTCCACGAAGAAAGCATCAAGGGCCTCGCTGAAGGTGGCATAGCGCTTCATCTCCAGACCGTCATAGATCTTGAGGGGGCGGGACAGCACATCGAAAGGCTCGCCGTCCTGCATTACGATATGGGGATCAAGGGTTTTGTCCAGGAAAACATCATGCAGCGCCTGGTGAACCCTGGCGATCTCATCCGGGCCAAGCTCCGCGGCAGGCTTGTTCTTTGCCACATCGGCTCGCAGGCAGACCTCCTCGCCGTAGGTCCCGCCCATGTTCAGCCCACGCACGATAGACCGCACCAGATCCTGACCGGCAGCGGCAAGCCAGCTTGCCAGCTCCGGCTCGGTAATGGTTCTCGGGTCGAGCTGGCCGGGGTGATAGAGGTACTTCTCGCCGGCGGCCATCTTGCTGCCCCGGTAGAGCATCTTTCGCAGCATGCTCAAAATTGACCGGTTCTCATCGAGCAAAATCATGCTGCCCTTGGGAAACAGCTCGACGATGAGATAGTTGCGCCCTCCGCCCCGATCCACGGCGATTTCCAGGACGCGGTCGAAGTCGTGCTGCCGGATGTCGACGACCCGGCCTCCGGAGAGATGCCCTCTGAGCATGGTGGGAAACTGCGGCGGCGTTTTGGAGGCAGGGCGATCGCCCTTTGTGATGTGAACCCTCTTCCCCGCTTCCAGGAGCAGATCCAGCCGGCCTTCGGCAGGAGACTGCACCGCCAGCCAGATCTTGTCCGAGGACTGCTGGTAGGCCTTGCCCACGAAGCCGCCCAGGATTCTGTCTTTCAGCTCTTCCACCATGGCAGCGACGTCAACGTTGCTCATCGCCTTCTTCATGACTTCTGCAGTCCGAGGTCAATCGATAAATAGTTGCGGATGCAAACAGGATTAGCGTGCCGAGTTTTCTCGCGGACCTGATGCTACTCCGCCTGGGCCGATGGCTGCGGATGATGGGCCAGGATGCGGCAAATGCAGACGAGGGAAGCGCTGACCGCGAGCTGTTGAAAAAGGCGAGGGAAGAGATGAGAACGCTCATCACCAGAGACAGGAGACTGGCCGGAGAATGCCGCGCGGCAGGCGTCGAATGCATCCTCATCAAATCTTCCCGCATCGAGGAGCAGCTCGAAGAGATGGCAGAGCTTGGCATCACCCTTGGGCTTGATCCCCATCGATGCACTTTATGCAACGGGCCGTTGCAGAAAATCGAATGCAAGGAGAGGGCGACGTGGCAGTGTGAAAGCTGCGGAAAGCTGTACTGGAAAGGAAGCCACTGGAAAAAGATGGAAAAGATGCTGGGTGAAATTCGAGACAACATCGATAAAAGCAATATCGATAAAAGCAATATCGATAAAAGCAATATCGATAAAAGCAATATCGATAAAAGCAATATCGATAAAAGCAATATCGATAAAAGCAATATCGATAAAAGCAATATCGATGACCTCCATCTGAATAACAAAAAACAGCAACCTCGATGGCAACAGGATCGACAGCAATGTTAATAATAACAACGATGTCGGCAGCAACACTGGTAATAAGTAACAGCTACGGTAACAACTTAGGTTGCATCACTGGCAGCAATATTTTCAAAAGTATCTGCAATAAAAATTAATTAATCCAAAATTTTAAAATATTGTCCTGGATGCCGTTGCCTTTGCTTTCTTTGCTTTATTGCGCAGTTTAAGATAATCGGCCATCTGCGCCTTCACCGGAGTCATGGACCATAGGTGCGTAGCGTTCAGGCAAAACTGCGGTTGGTAGAGATACGAATTGCCGGGCTGAGTGAACGGATCGGCAGGAGCAAGCTTTGACGGAACCGTGTCCAGTGTAGACTCCAGCAAGCACCAGGCTCCCGACTCGTTCTGGTACACCACCCAGGCGTGGCCGTAGGCACCGTCCGGGGAGCTGACCTTTCCCAGAACCACGCGCACGCAGTGCTCGGAGATGCCACTGGCCAGCAGGAGCGTGGCGAGCAGGAATGAGCTGTCCTCGCAGTCGCCCTTGTGCAGCATGAGCGTCTCCTCCGGGTAGAGCCAGAAGTCCTCCAGGCCGCATGATTGCTTGTCAGTGATATATTTCACGGAGCGGGCCACATAGTCCCAAATGGTCCAGGCCCGCAGGTCGAAGGTTCCGGCCTCCCTTGCCTGTGGCAGGCTCAGCTCCTGCAAAGCTCGAATTATCACCTCGCTTTCCGTGGAGCTGAGCCACTGGCGAATGTCTGTTGGAATGTAGACATTGGTGTTGCCCAGGACAGCTCTCTTATCCCACATGATCGTATCCCTGAGGATCGTATCTCCCGACCAGTTGTAGCCTGTTCCCATAATAGTCACTTCCGAACGTGTCTAATAATCTCATTTAATAATTTTATGTTGTAATATTTATAGGTATCGATTTGCAGCAGAAAAGCCTTTCGAGCAGGGATTTCCGGTCTCCTGCTCTTTCAGCCCGCCTATCTTTTCAGCCCGCCTGCCTTCAGCCTATTCAAGATGCTGGACCTGTATCTGAAAGCCGCTCTCACAGGACAAATAAAATAGCATAAAAATGTTATAAAAATAGTATAACAGGTAGAGGGAATACAGAGCGAAAAATCCCTTAGCTCCGCCTGAGTCGGGGAAGTAGCCAGCCGCAGGTGGTATTCTGATTGATCCAGCCGCAGCTCCCGGGATTATTTATTATTCCCTATTTCGCCCTCGTGTGCCAACTGCTCGATGTCGGATAATATCGCATCCCTGACGGAGGTGAGATGATCATTGCCATTCGGGAAGGCCAGCCTTCGCATAGGAACAGATGCGGCAAGCCCGGATAAGAAGATCATCCTTTTGCCTGACCATCCCAGGAGTTCGGCAATACGAGCGGTGAAGGAGTTGCGGATCATTTCAATCAGGGCAAGGCTTGGCGGCACGGCGCTGATCTGAATAGACTGGATATCGTCCCTTCGTTCCGGCAAATAGATGGCTGAAAGGGGAGCATCCATTGAGGAAAACTCGCCAAAACCTATGGAACCGGCGACGTCTGCACCGATAGGAATCCGGCGCTTGCTCGCATGCGGATGGATCAGTTCGAGATCCTGGCAGCCGCCCAGGAAATGCTCAGCCTGGTCCGGCCACATGCGCATCTGCGGATAGCCGGGGCGACCGATAAACAATCCGTCTCTCTTTTCTACAGGCAAGATGTCATCCGTCAGGAGCTTATGTCCGGATTTGACAAATTGGGCGGCGAGAGAACTCTTTCCGCCTTTTTTTGAAGAGATAAATGCCACAGCATGATCCTTTGCCGTGACGGCAGAAGCATGAAGGGCAACAATTCCATTCATCTCCAGCCATAAGGATAGCACTTCGCTCAGCAAATGAAGCTCTGCCAAATATTGATACTCAGGGTCAAACACATGAGCGGTTATTCTTTTTGGGGTGATTTCATACTCCATCATGCCTGAGAAGCGGACGAGCAGACGACCTTCTCCTCCGAATAGAGCTATCAAGCCCTTTTGTTTGCCTTCCATCTTAGAATCGCTGGAAAAGATGATTTTGGGATAATCCGCCTGCGAAATAGGCACCTCGACAAAATTAAAGATGAGATCCGGCGCGCCTCGGCCCTTCCCAAGCCGGTTGACAAAATGATGGTCACTGGCCAGGTTGATGCCGTAGATGCGGTAGGTTGTACCTTCGATGGTATCCAAGCAAGACATTTCGAGCAGGATTCACACCTCGTTTAATGTGCCGATTTCGATCAAATCATCTGCGAAGCGGTCCAGATCCGCTTTGAGCCTGGCCTCGTCAACATCATGCTGATTTAAGAGGGCCTCGACTGCCTTCACCCTGCATTCGTTTTGATGTAATGCATTCCACATATCCCGCATATCAACCGCCGAACCTTCCAGGCAAAAGATTTTTTCCGTCTCAGATTGCCGATAACTATCGTCTCGTTTTATGGCGAGAATATAATCCTTTCTCCGGGCTAATGCGACCGCAAAACGCCGGCAGAATAATAATAATAATTCGAGGTTCTGGGGTCTGCATGGATCGTCAACAGAGCATTCCAAGGACGATTGTCCAGCCGATCTCTCTAGCATATCTCTGGCATCTTGCCTTGCGACTGGCCAATTGCGCCCATCTTTCCTAATCAATTCATTTCATGGAATGACTAAAAATTCTACTTTTCTGGAACAAAGCTATTTCTGCGATAAAAGCGGCTTTCCTACATGAGAAGTTACAGATGCAAAAATGCTGGATGAAAAATGCTGGATGTAGAGTGAAACATGACAACCTCATGGCATAACGTCACAGTCGATGACTCACTTAGCGCTTTGCAGTCCGGGCCCGGCGGCCTCGATTCCGAAAAAGCGCAAAGACTTTTAAAGGAGCTTGGTCCCAATCAACTGGCAAGTCCAGCCAAGCCGTCGCTCCTGAAGCTGTTTCTGAGCAAGTTCAAGGAATATCTGGTCATAGTCCTGATCTTCGCCGCCATCATATCCTTTGTAGCCGGCGAGGTCGCCAATGCTTATGTGATCTTAGCCATCGTCTTCTTGGTTGCGATCATCGGTTTCCTGCAAGAGTACAAGGCGCAAAGAGCGATGGAAGCCCTGAGAGATATGCAGGCTCCGGAGGCGGATGTTTTCCGGGACGGCAAGATGGCCTCGATTCCCGCGAAGGACCTAGTTCCCGGAGACGTGATATTTCTTGAAGCGGGCGACAAGGTTCCCGCCGATGGGCGCATCATCGAGGAAACCGGATTCGAGGTCATTGAGGCAGCCCTGACGGGGGAATCTTTGCCCATAAAAAAGAGCACCGGCACAATGCCTGAGGCAACACCCCTGGCGGACAGGAAGAATATGGTCTTCATGGGCACCATCGTCTCCTATGGCAACTGCAGAGCCGTGATCACTGCCACAGGCTCCGGCACCGAGCTTGGCAAGATCTCCAGGATGATCTCAGTGGACCAGGCACAGCCGCCCCTCAAGATGAAGCTGGAGAATTTGGCCAAGCGGCAGGCCATCCTGGTGCTGGCGATCTCCGTGGCGGTGTTTGTTCTGGCCGTGGCCCGAGGCTCTCCAATTATGGAAACCCTCATCACTGCCATCGCTCTGGCTGTGGCCGGGGTTCCCGAAGCTCTTCCTTTTGTAGTGACGCTGGCTCTGGCCTTCGGAACTCAGAGGATGGCCAGGAGAAACGCCATCATACGAAGCCTGCCCGCCGTGGAGACCCTTGGATCGATCACGGTCATCTGCACGGACAAGACCGGAACCCTCACCAGCGGCGAGATGACGCTGCGAGAGATTCGCACCTATCGATCGGTGCGGGTGACGGGAGAAGGCTACGAGCCTGTGGGGGAATTTATCGAAGATGGTCGATCTGTCGATATGCGAAATAAAGCAGACAATTGCGACATCGATCAGCTCCTGAAGATCGCAGTTCTCTGCAACAATGCCGACCTGAGCCAAGACGGCGGCAAGAGTCGTATCGTGGGCGATCCGACGGAAGCGGCACTCCTGGTGGCTGCCAAAAAGGCGGGCGCATTTGAAGAAATCAGGAACGGGTATGTCGAGGTCATCGAGTATCCTTTCGACTCGGATCGCAAGAGGATGACCACCGTGCACCTTTCCGAAAGAGAAGGGCTGATCGCGGCCATGAAAGGCGCGCCGGAGACGGTGCTGCCTCGATGCACCTCAATCATGGACCCCCGAGGCATCAGGCCGATTACGGAAGAAGACCGCAGGATCGTCTTGCAGGCAGCCGACGACATGGCCAAGAGAGCCATGCGAACCCTGGCCTTTGCCTGGAAGGGCATGGAGGAACAGGAGCCGCGCGAGGCGGAGTGGGTGGAATCGGCCCTCATTTTCGCCGGGCTTTGCGGCATGATGGACCCGCCAAGGAAGGAAGCAAAGGAAGCCATTCACGTTTGCCTCGGCGCAGGCATCAGGCCGATCATGATTACGGGAGACCACCCGCTGACGGCGAAGGCCATCGGAGAGGAGCTTGGCATCGGCCAGGGTGAAGCCGTCACAGGCGCGCAGCTTGAAGGCATGAGCGATGAGGAGCTGCAAAGCAGGATCGGCGAAGCATCCGTATTTGCCCGGGTCACAGCCGAGCATAAGGTTCGCATCGTTCAGGCTCTGAAGAGCAGGGGCAATATCGTTGCCATGACCGGCGACGGCGTGAATGACGCTCCCGCCCTGAAGGCGGCGGACATTGGGGTTGCTATGGGCAGGACGGGCACAGAGGTGGCAAAGGAGGCATCGGACATGGTCATCGCCGACGACAACTTCGCGACAATCGTTCGCGCCGTCGAGGAGGGCAGGAGGATCTATGACAATATCCGAAAGGGAGCGTCCTATCTCCTCTCCGTGAGCTTTGCCGAGCTTGCCGTCATATTTTTGGGTGTGGTGCTCGGCTTTCCCGTTCCCCTGCTGGCGGTTCAGATCCTCTGGATCAATGTCATAGCTGAAGAGTTCCCGGCCATCGGGCTTGCCATCGAACCGGCTCATGCCGGCATCATGAGCAAGAAGCCGCGCGATCCTGCGGAGAGCATGCCTTCTCGCAGCCTTCTGATTTACACCCTGGGCATCTCGGGCGCGATTGTGATCGGCACGCTGGGCCTTTATGCCCTGTCGCTCAACACCGGAGAGGATCTGGTCTACGCTCGAACTATGGCTTTTATGGGCCTTGGGCTGCTCACGGTGTGCAATGCCTACTGCAGCAGGTCTCTGGACGAGTCGGTCTTGAGGATGAATCCTCTGAGCAACAAAAAGATGATCCTTGGCATGGCTGCGTCGGTGATGGCGCTGCTGGCCGTCGTTTATGTGCCGTTCATGCAATCGGTCTTCGACACCACGGCACTTGAGCTGCATAGCTGGGGCTTGATACTGGCGGCTTCCTTGCTGGTAGTGATTGCATCGGAAATCCTCAAGAAGGCTGTGCCGGAGCTGGCAAATTAGCCGGCATTGCTCTGCAACGGGCGAACCGGCAATGGGCTAATCGGTCATGAGCAAAACGACCCGAATTCGACCGGACGTTCAAGGGAATTGGCCGGGAATTTTGCGCCAAAATCAGCGATCTTGTCGGAAGAGAAAAAACCTGGCCACACCGAAGTTGACAAGCTTTCGGGAAAAGCCGGGCAAGGTCGCCACCTCGTCCCCCAAAGGCCGGACCAGGATATCGGCACCGATTCGGTCTGCCAGCTCGCCCATGCCGATTTGCAGCTCCAGGGGCGGGCGAAGGGAGTACAGCAGACTCGCCCCCAGGTACAGATCAAGCCGGGGCGAGAATATGTCGTCCTTCTCCACGGTCAGACGGCCAAGCTTGCGCGCCTCTTTATCCGTGAGAACCACATCCATTTCTCTTGCTTTCAGGATAGCTGCAACGTCGGCGACATGGCCTACGCCGACCTCGACCACGCGACCGGAGTAATTACGGCAAATGTATTCGGCCAGATCCTCCGCACCGGGAAACGACGACATCTGTGCTGCAATTTCAGGGCACGGATATTTGATCATATCCTTTGAGCTTGATTTGCCGGCCCTTGAGACAAGCTTGGTTTGCCGGGCATCCTGGAGCCTGTCTGATGAAAATAATTATAACATAAAAAGTTTAAAAGAGCTATTGGTGAATTTTATGATGGAAAATATTTTGATCGCCACCGACGGCTCGAAGCATAGCGAGAGTGCATCGGATGTCGGCATTGATATGGCCAAGCTCTTCGGCGCGAAGGTAACGGCTCTGTATGTCATAGATACCAGCAAAGAATATGCCTCACTCGGGGCACTGGAAACAAAAGAGAGCGGCAGCCTGATTGCCGGAATCAAAAGCAACCTGCAGTCTCAAGGAGAAGCGGCCACCGGTCGCATTATTGAAAAAGCCAAGGCTGCGGGCCTCACGGCAAATAGCATAATCATGGAAGGGCACCCTGCCGAAGATATCTTGAAATTTGCGCGAGAGGGAAAGGTGGATCTCATTGTTGTAGGCGGCATAGGCGTCTCGGGCCTGGAAAAATTCCTGCTGGGCAGTGTTGCCGAGAAGGTTGTGCGTAACTCCAAAGTGCCGGTCCTGGTGGTGCGAGCCGACTAGGGCTTCGCTGCTGTGATTCACTGGCTTCGATTCACGGCTTCCTTATGCTCCATTTGAGAAGCAAGCCGTCGTCTACCTTTTTTGCGGAAAGGAGCTTCAGCCCGGGAAAATCGCATCGATAGCCGGTCCCGTCCACGAGGGTCGGGGCCTCTTTTCCGCCGATTATCATAGGGCCCACATAAACATGCAGCTCGTCCACCAGGCCGCATTCGATCATGGACCAATTGAGGGTGGCTCCGCCCTCTACCATGAGCCTCTTTACGCCTCTTTGGCACAGGTGAGACAGAAGCTCTTGCAGGCTCACACGCCCCTCTCCGCATATCACGATCTCGCATCTCTTGCCGAGCACCTCCAGCCGATCCTGCGGAGCGGACTTTGAGACGGCCAGCAGGCAGCCGGGCCCGAGGACGCTGGAATCCGGCGGCGTTCGGGCCAGACTGTCTGCGACCACGCGAAGGGGATTTTCCGTCTTTCCCTGGCCGACTCTCTTTAAACGCAGCTCCTTTGATTTCAGTCTGAGGCCGGGATCATCGGCCAGGACGGTTCCCACGCCGACCATTATCGCATCGCTCCCGGCTCGCAAAAGATCAACCCTGGCCTTGTCATCCGGCCCCGATATGCGGACCTGCTCGCGCAAAACAGAGCTGATCTTCCCGTCGGCGCTCATGGCGCTGTTGATGAACACAAAGGGCCTTGGCATCATCTCACCGCTTTTTCAGGACGCCAGGAGAAGCTAAATAACTTCTCAGAGCCATTTTCTTTTGCAATGGCTCGATCACGCGAGATTCTGGTTGCAGGTACCATAATTTACGGCGACGATTTCATTCTTCGGCAGGGCTACATTTGCATCAGCGACGGGATCATCAAAGAGGTAGGCGAGGAAAACGTCGAGGCGGACTTCAGAGGCATCGTCTGTCCTCGCTTTGCCAATGCGCATGTCCATATCGGCGACTCTGCCTTCAAGGACCCTCCCTTCCTGCCGCTTTGCGACCTCGTCGGGCCGGGCGGCTTGAAGCATCGTTTCCTGGCTGAGGCTCCCCGCAGCCGGATAGTGGAAGGAATGAGGCGAAGCCTTCAGGAGATGGCTGCCACCGGAACCTATGCATTTGCCGATTTCCGGGAGGGCGGACCGGACGGCGTAAAGATGCTGATCGAGGCGCTGCAAGATCAGCCCCTCTTCTCTCGCATCCTGGGCAGGCCGGCGGCTGGGGAAACGGATATCTCTCGAAGATGCTGGGGCTTTGGCATCAGCAGCACAAGAGATCACGATCTTTCCTGGCTGAAGGCCGCCGCCAAGGCAGCAAGGGATAAGGATCAGCATATCGCCATTCACGCCGGAGAGGCGGAAAATGACGATATCGATGATGCGCTCGATCTTGAGCCGGATTTTCTGGTGCACCTGAACAGGGCGAAGGATGAAGATTTGAAGAAAGTAGCCGCAGCAGGCGTGCCGGTGGTGGTCTGCCCCAGATCCAATCTGATGACGGGTGTGGGCCTGCCGGATATCAAGAGAATGACGGACCTCGGCATCACCGTCGGCGTGGGAACGGATAATGTCATGCTCAACTCGCCCAATATGTTTGAGGAGATGCAGCTCATAGCCAAAGCACTATTGCATGACGATAGACAGGTATTTAAGATGTGCACGCTAAATGGTGCAGAAATAATGCAGATCGATCAGAAGGTCGGCTCGATCCTGGAAGGAAAGGAGGCGAAGTTGATGGTCTTAAATGAGAATTCCAATAATTTGTGGGGGGCCGTTCAACCGCTGGCGAGCGTTGTGCGCAGAGCCGGAGCATCTGACATACTTAAGGTGTTTTAGGAGCAAATCATGTTTGAGAAGATTCTAGTAGCAACCGACGGATCGGAGCATGGCATAAGGGCCGCCAAAGTGGCGATAGAGCTTGGCAAGATCTCAGGAGGAACGGTCAGTGTCATTTATGTGGCGGACACAAACCGGACGAGCCATCTGCCGGACGATATGCTTCTTTTCAGCATAAGGGAGCTTCTCCTTAAAGAAGGAAAGGAAGCGGTAAAGCAAGTGGAAAAATTGGCCAAGGATGCGGGTTTGAATTTCGAGAGCACCATAGTTGAAGGCAATCCGGGCAGCGAGATCATCAGCTTTGCTGAGAAGGCAGGCATGAGCATCATCGTTATCGGCACTGTGGGTCGAACGGGCTTGGATAAATTCCTTCTCGGCAGCGTGGCCGAGAAAGTAGTCCGCAATTCCAAGGTTCCCGTTTTAACGGTTCCCAAAGAGTAGGCCACTGATTAGGTAGCCGGGGATTAGGTAACCGGGGATTAGGTAACCGGGGATTAGGTAGCCAATTAGTATTCTTAGCCAAGGAGTAGCTTGAATATGCTCGTTAAGGACGTGATGGTCAGGGATGTGGCACAGGTCGCCATTCCCGGAAGCAGAGATGATGTCTTGAAGACCCTCCAGGAAAAGATGGTCTCAGGCGTTCCTGTGGTGAAGAAGGGTGAGGTCGTGGGCATGATAACCAGGACCGATCTGCTCAAGAATCGAGAGGAGGATCAGACAGCTCTGCTCATGTCCCGCGAGCCGATAGTAGTCGGCCCCGACTGCAGCATAGTTGATGCATCTCGTCTATTGGTTCAGCACGGCATCAGAAGGCTTCCCGTAGTTGAAGATAGGAAGCTTGTGGGCATCATCACCATTGCCGACATTGTTCGAGTGGCCGCAGGTCTCAATATAAAGGAGAGCATAAAGCTATACTTGGAAAAGGAGACCGCAGTTCTCTGGAGTGAGATGCCCCTGCCCGTTGCCGGTGCCATAATGGAGTTTGCGGCAGTGGAAGCATGCCCCGTCATCGATACAAATCTGAAACTGGTGGGCATCATCTCCGATCGCGATCTCATCAAGGCCACTGTGATCGAGGATTCGGTGGAAAAGTCAGATATGTCCAGCAATGACGGAGAAGATACCTGGATGTGGGATCGCGTGATGCAGACCATCAATCGGTACTATACCGTCTCCAGGATTCAGCTCCGCAATATTTTAGTTCGCGAAGCGATGGTGGAGCCGATCGTGGCTTTTGCGAATGCCGGAATCAGCGAATGCGCGGCCCAGATGCATAAGAAGCGAATAGACCAGATGCCTGTCGTCACATCCGGCCAGAAACTGATGGGGATGCTCAAAGATCGAGATATCTTGCTTGCACTTATCGATTCCTGCAAGGAAGATACCTGATATTTGTCTCTTTTAGTTGCAATTTATTAGCACTATTTTTTGGCTCTTCGCTATTTCAGGTGGCTAACTTGAAGTTATCTCGAAACGGGATCGGATGAGTGAATCAAGAAATCTGCAAGCGGGACCGCTATTCGGTTCGGTCCGGACGACTTGATCGCCTCAGGCAGGATTTTTTGTCTCAATCACACCCACTCGAAACAGCGAGGAACCTATTTTTTGGTTCGATCCAAAAGATTTTTAATCTTCAGTAGTTTAGATATGTGAGGAGAGATGCAAATGGGCGATTTATATTCATTGTGTACCATTTTTGTTATAATGTATTTCTTTTTGCTTCAATATGCCCATTCTATTGAAGCGTTGCCTTTTCGAGAGAGGGAACGTGGTCGTGTTCCTTTCTTCCATGAATGCGATGTAGGCAGACGTTGCGTCTATCGTCTGAAGGGATTATTATGAAATATATATTATTAATCATGATCGGTATTCTAGTGCTGGCATCCAGTGCCTTTGCAGCTTCCTGGCATGGCAGTGTCGGGACAGATTCCGGCATATGGGCCATCGAGAGAGAGAGCAGCAATCTGACCTTTGACTACCAACAGAATGTTTCCGGCCAGATAGCTTCCGTTGATTATCGGGGCAGGACGCTGAACCCCTATCATTCCCTTTATCAGAACCTTGATGTAAACGATGTGCGCGTTAAAGAGAGAACCGCTGCCCTAAAAGGAGTCTTCAGTTCCAAGGAGCTTCTCAGGGTCCGGTCTCGCATAGAAGAATCCGTAAACATGGCTCTGACCAAACCTGCAGGCACTGATACCTATGATGTCGAATTCTACGAGCTGTGGCCGGTCAGGCTCAGCTACAATAAGAGCATGAAATATTCAGGAGAGGGCATCAATAACCGCGAGGCCGTCGGCAATAACCAGGATTACGTTGGCGCCGGATTCCTTTACAACCATGAATTCTCCAAGGAGCGCAGCGTGAAGATGAGCCTGGATAGCCTCAATGCATCCATCATGGCTACTGATGCGTCTATAGGCTCCAGTGAGGTCAAGGCCACCAGAGATACGCAATATAAGCTGCAGACGCACAGCACTGGCATTGCCAGTTTCAAGTGGCATCAGGTCGACGAAGACAATGAGGTAACAAATACCGGGGATGAGCGGTTCGTGGGAGTCTATGATATCGCCAAAAACATACGCATGAAGTCTCGCTTTGAACTCAGCCGGGAACCTGACGACTGGCTGCCATGTTGCTCTGGCGGCTGGAGCAATATGCATCCGTCTGATAAGAAGGGCTATGGTGCAAGCGCCAAGAGCGTTTTTGACTGCACATGCCCGACTTTGATTAGAGCCTGACGGCTCAAATGCCGGAGAAATCCGGCTTCTATCTCTTTTTAAATCAATTTATTAAAATTGTTATCCGTTTCATTACAGTTTATATAATATATTATTAGTATAACTACACAACGATAGATAATTTTGAAAAAGTTTTAATAGTTTCGCTGTGGGTAAATGAATGAGGTGGATTCACTATTACCCAAAGATTATGCTTGCATCAATTGATAGTTATTTTACTTGTTGTCTGCTCCGCTCAAGGCGGGCAGGCTATTGATGTCTCCTTTTCTGCTGAGAATGGAGGCGAGGAGGTCGGCGTTTCGAGCTCATATGATGTCGATTCAGACATATCCGTCTCGGAAAGCAGCTCGGCCAGCTTCGGGAATACACCGCGTATTGAAAACAGCAGACAAATCTCGGGCACCGGAGACGCGAATGCAACTCAGTCCTGCACCGGGAACACCTACACAAGTCGTTCTACCTATGACGCGTCCGATGCTTCGACGAGCTTCAGCGGCTCGGCAATCCTTCTTCCGCAGTCGTTATCCGCGTCTCAGGTTGCCGGCGCATCCGGAGGCAATGCCGATTCGTCCATAAGCGTGACGCAGGCAGGTACGACAGCTTCCATCTCCAGCGGCATGACTGATGGCGCAATGTCCTCCAGTCAATCGATCTGGACGGGCAGCGCTCATGCATCGCAAAGCATTTCCGCCGCGGGCGAAGAGGTGCGTTTCGGCGGCTCGGCAGCATCAGGAGGGCGGCAAGGCTATCTGGGCGCTAAGACGAAAAATTACGATGGAACGCTCGTTTCAACGGCCACAAATGATTATGCCGATGTTGCTGAAGTGGGCGAGCTTTCCGGAGGTTATACCGTAGAAGGCATAATCGGAGGTGTTCGCCGGAGCGTGACTACCGTGACTGGAAACTGGCTCAGGGATATGAGAGCCACGGATTCCGATAATGTTGATGATACGAATGACCGAACCGGTGGTCTTGAAGGCTTCAATCATATCCTGCAAACCATTATCGACGAGACTCCGGATGGCGGCACAGCGATCTTTCCAATAGGTGCCCTCGAAGAGGATCTGAACATTTGGAAGAACGTGCAAATCATTGTTGAATTGGGCGGTCAGATGATAACCAACAGCATTACCCTGACCAACAGTGCGCAACTTCTCTCAGGCTCGACGGGTCTCTTCTCACCAACGGTAACTGTAAATGAGGGCTCGAGCATCAATCACGGATTGAGTCTGGCCTCAAATAATGGGGCGGTGACCGTAACTCCGGGAACATATACCGATATTGTAACTCAAAATTTCTATCCGGACCATATTGCTCTCATCGGCGAAGATGGTGCGCTTACCAGTGAGATAATTCTGGATCAGTATCTGAATGGGCTGATAACCGGATTGAAGGCCAGCCTGGTGCAGGTCAATTCCGGTGCGAGCATCAATGAAGGCCTGAGCCTGGCCGATGACAGCGGGCTTGTAAGCGTAACGGCAGGCGAGTATAACGATGTGGTGAACCAGAATTTCTATTCGCAGGGAATTCAGCTTACCGGCGATGGTAATGTCAACACCCTCGAAATCGTTCTTGATCGGGAAGTTAATGGAGAAATCGCCGGCCTGACCGCGTCTACCGTGCAGGTCAATTCCGGCGCATTGATTCAGGAAGGCGTCGATTTCGCGAAGGTGACGGGAACTGTCAATGTGGCCGATGATGTAGCCGACGGCCAGGATGTGGATTACTATAAGCATGTGACGTTGAACGGCAATACCATCAACCTCGACACTCTCACATTGAACTGTTATGTGAATGGCTTGATCAACGGCTTGACGGCATCCACTGTGCAGGTCAATAAGGACGCATTAATTCAGGACGGCGTCGATCTCGCGAAAGTGACGGGAATGGTCAATGTGGCCGATGATGTGGCCGACGGTCAAAATGTTAACTACAACAAAGAAGTGACTCTGAACGGCAACGACATAAACCTCAATAGGCTCACATTAAATCGATATGTAAACGGACTGATCGACGACTTGACGGCGACTAACGTGCAGGTCAATTCCGCCGGAAGGATCAATGAGGGCATTGGCCTGGCCAAAGACAGCGGATTTGTAAACGTGGCTGTGGGAACATATAGCGATGACGTCATTCAATCATCAATCTATAGCAGGGACCTTACTCTCACGGGCAATGATGGTGCCGTTACCAAATCGATCACTTTGGATGACGATGTGGACGGAAAGGTAAGCGGCCTGAGAGCAACCACTCTGAATGTCAACTCCGGTGCGTCGATTCAGGACGGCATCACCCTGGCAAAGACGAGCGGAACGGTCAGCGTGGCATCAGGTGCAGGGACCGGACAGACTGTGAATTACAATAAAGACGTCTATCTCGCCGGCCAAGGCTCCGACGTCCTCAATACGCTCACACTTAGCTTAAATGGGGTCGGAAAGATAAGCGGTTTCACAGCCGGTACGGTTAATGTTGGCGCATTGGCAAAGATCCAGCAAGGAATAGACCTGGCTACGGCCACAGGAACCGTAAATCTGGCAACGGGTCACGACTATGGCGAAACAGTGAACTACAACAAGGCGGTCAGCATAAACGGCAACGGCGCTGCAACCAACGATCTGACGCTGAATGTGGATGGAACCGGCAAGATCGGCAGCTTCACGGCCAGCACAGTAAATGTTGGCACCTCGGCAAAGGTCCAGCAAGGAATAGACCTGGCGGCCAGTAGTGGAACTGTAAACGTGGCTGCCGGAACATATTCTGAGAATGTGATTCTGGATAAGACTCTGAAACTTGTAGGCTCGGGCTTGGGAGCTACCGCTACCAGCTTCACTCTGAATAGCGGCGCATCACTCTTAACCGGATCAACCGGCATCACCACATCAGCAGTCACTGTAAACAGCGGCTCAAGTATACAGGACGGCATCAACTTGGCCTCTTCGGGCGGGACCGTGAATGTGGCTTCTGGGACTGGAACCGGACAAACAGTAGACTACAATAAAAATGTATACCTCAGTGGCTTAGGTTCCGATGTCCTCAATACGCTTACACTGAGTTTAGACGGAACCGGAAAAATTAGCGGCTTCACGGCCAATACGGTGAACGTCGGCACCTCGGCAAAGATCCAGCAAGGAATAAATTTGGCTGTCGGCAGTGGAACCGTAAATGTAGCTGCGGGCGCATATTCTGAGAATGTGGTCTTAAGCAAAGCACTGAAGCTAGTGAGTTCGGGAGCTACCGCTACCAGCTTCACTCTGAATAGCGGAGCATCGCTCCTATCCGGCACAACCGGCGTCACCTCTTCAGCGATTAATGTGAATAACGGCGCAAAGATCCAACAAGGAATCGACTTGGCTGCATCAGGCGGAACCGTGGATGTGGCTGCAGGAACCTACTGCGAGAACCTGAACATCCAAAAGGCGCTAACATTGAATGGAGCGGGCTCAGATCAGACAATCGTAGATGGACAGGATTTGGGCAGCGTGATAACTGTTGGCGCAGGAGCGACAAACAATCTCATATCCAACATCAGGGTTACAAATGGAAACGCTGCCCAAGGTGGCGGAATATCTAACGAAGGCTCTCTGACGTTGCAGAATGTAGAGATATCCAACAACAACGCAGGATATGGTGGAGGTGTCATCAACACAAATGGTGGATCTCTGACTTTGGAGGGTGTGAATATACATGGTAACGCTGCAACAGGCATGGGCGGTGGTGTTTATAACGATAAGAGCACTAGCGTACTTACCATGAACAGCGGTAGTATCACATATAATACTGCAAGCGATGGCGCAGGAATTTGCAATGGAGGAACGCTCAATCTAAACGGCGGCAGCATTGCTCATAACTCCGCAAGCAGTCGCGGTGGCGGTATTGGCAACTGGGTTACCTTATCATTAAGTGGCACTACTATCACGGACAATACTGCAGTAGTTAGCGGCGGTGGTATTTTCAGCCAAAGTGGTACCGTCACCCTGACCAGTGGTAGCGTTACGGGCAATGGTGCACCGATCGGCAGCGGTATCGCCTACATCGAAGGTTCGGTAACTGGAAACGACGGCCTGGTTACTGGAAACACAGGTAGCAGCAGCCAGATCCAGCACTATTAACCATCTGGATAAACGTGGAGTGACCAAACTCCGCGACTAAATCTGCTCTCCAGAAAAGCACTGGAGGGCGGGTCTTTTTTTGACGCAATCGCTTATCAGATAGTACATGGAGTTTTCCATTTTTGAAGGCATAAATCTAAAAGAGATGAACATGCAATATCTAGCGGATATGTTAGACCAAGAGTCATTCTGGAATGGCAACCGTTTCGTTGTCGTCACCGATAAAACGAAGCCTGCCATGAAGCTTACCATCGATGAGTTGACCTCCAGGGGAAAAAAGGTCTACGTGGTCGATATGTCGGAAAAGCCGGATGCTGCTGCATTCCGGGATGTATCGGAAATACCTCTCGGCGCTGACTGTGCGGTCATCGGTCTGACGAAGACAAATCCGGCAGATATAATTGAAGTCATCAAAGAGAAGGGAATTAGGAAATGCTGGATGCATTGGAGGACAGACACTCCTGAAGCAAAGGAGAAATGCGCACAATTGAATATGCCCCTCATCACCGACAGATGTCCCATGATGTACCTGGGGCAAGGGCTCAGCATTCATACCATGCACGGCAGGCTGGCCAAGCTGCTGGGAAAGTATTGAAATAATTCAGAAAAGACCACAAGAGTTCATGCCGCCGAATGATTTCGGGCAAAGATGCCATATGATCTACTTCCCCACTAAAGAGAAGCTGGACTCCTGGCTATCCATGTCTGAAAGGACGTGGCCCTCTTGCAGCCAACTGCAGGTATGCATCCTAGCCATCGGATCTGCCAGGGCTGCGTATCTCCTGCCCCTGTGGCTGCATAGGAGCACGGCGGCCCGCCCCCCGGAGTTGCCAACGAGCGAGGGACCGGCCAGCCAGCCCGGCGAGCGATGAGGCACGCTCAACCTGATTCCCGGCAGGCATCCACGCCCGCTAAGCTGTATCCTGCAGAGTCTGGCCTGCGAAGATATCCCGGCCTGCACTGCGATCACCTGGCAATCATACCTATTCGCAGAGAGATGGGCCTGCATTTAATTACTGCGGAGGATTGAAGAGCATTCGAATTACCTCAAAAAGGCGATCTCCACAGATAGAGTCGCAATTGGTGAAAACCATAAGATCGATCATACGGGCAAAAAAGGGATTTTCGAAATCCCCTGAGGATTCAGATCGTAATTATATTTTATAATGTGCCAATAACGGCCCATATTGCCAAAAAGAAAAAATCGTGCAGTTGGATGTGATTATCGAGCCTTGCGAATTGCGAACTGGGAGTACTCATCAATGTCTGGCTTGGCGGCTTCAATAGCATCGATTTTAGTCGGCACCCAGTAGATCCGACTCAAATATTTTCCGTTATCAGCTCTCAGCGCCAATTTTCCATCAGGCAGTGAGGTTACGGTGAATTGACAATATACGTCTGGACTGGCTTTTGCAGCCTCAATGGGATCCTTGCTGCCGCGATTGATGCGACTAAGATATTTTCCATTATCTGCTTGCAGGACAATTTTATTGTCATTTAACACTGTAACCTTAAACTCACAATATATGTCCGAATTATCTTTGGCTGCTTCAATTGGATCATCGACGCCCCTATTGATTCGACTAAGATATTTTCCATTATCCGCTTGCAGGATAATCGAATCTCCGGTCTTGATATAGCACATTAATGGAATTATTGCATTGCTCAAGTTTTTCATCCTCCTATGTTACTTACTGACTTTTGGTACTGATATTCATCCTATAAAGAACTTTCTACATTTATACAGAGCTTCATGATCGAAGAACGATGACCGACAAGCAGGCATCCGGCATCCCAGGAGTTGCCAGCAAGCAAGCGAGGTAAGCCCGCCCAGCGATCCGACGATCCACCTTCGCCAAAATACCGCAATCAATCCGCCGCCACAAAGCTGCACCCTCCCATGCCCCACGCGCAGGGACCCATCCGGCCTCAGTCCAGCCGCTCCTGCATCATATCTTCAATCGAACTGAGAGCCTTCAAGGCCTTCCTGCCGTTCGGCATAGTTTTGTAGATCGTTGATTTGCCCGGAACCGCTTCCAAAAGCCCCCTGCCGGTCAGCAGATCCAGATAAGGCATAGCAGTATTGAAATTCAGGTTTGCCCGGTTGACGACATTGGTTTTGGCTACTCCAGGTTTCAGGCAGATTTCGAGGATTTGAGCGATGATTTGATCTGTGCTTCGGCGGAGCATCAGGATTGGCAAATACCATAGATACGTATTATAGTTTCTGATGCGCTGCAATTCCGGCCATTAGCTCTGCCTGGCTGCGTGCCTCCTGCGCCTGTGGCTGCATGGGAGCACGCGGCCCGCCCCCCCCGAAGCCGCCAGCGAGCGAGGCCCCGGCCAACTTTCCGGAAGAACACTTGAAAGCGGTGCTCTTGAAATCCATTTTGCCATAACAGATACCGGCATTGGAATACCGGAGGATAAAATGATGGGACTATTTCAGTCGTTTAGTCAGGTCGATGCATCAATTGCACGGCGATATGGCGGAACTGGTCTCGGCCTGGTCATCAGCAAGAGGTTGGCTGAATCAATGGGTGGAAATATGTGGGTTGTTAGCCAGGTAAATAAAGGTTCCACTTTTCATTTTACAATTCAAGTCGTGCCAACTATCTGCGAGCCAATTGAAATTGGCTTAAAATCCTTAAATGGAGAATCAAAATCCTTAAACGAAGAGACAAAATCCTTAAACGGAGAATTAAAATCCTTAAATGAAGAATCAAAGTCTCACGCAGATACATCGCATGGGTTGAGAATATTGCTGGCTGAAGATAACCCAGTCAACCAGATAGTAATTAAGAAGATGCTTTCCAAATTAGGGTACAGGGCAGAACTGGTTGAAAACGGCATCCAAGTTCTTCAAGCCACGGATCAACATCGTTATGATGTAATATTAATGGATGTTCAAATGCCAGAAATGGATGGTTTAAAAGCCACCAAAATTATTCGGCAAAGAAGTCGCGATCTGGATAGGCCGATTATTATCGCCATGACAGCCTTTGCTCTTAGCGGTGATAAAGAAATGTGTCTTGCTGCTGGAATGGATGGGTATTTGAGCAAGCCGATAAAATTAGATCAGCTAAAGAATGTTCTTGAATCGTGCCGTATGGGAACATATCATTGGTATCCTATTCGCTTGCAGATGCATATTATGCCCTCAAGCTCCTGGAATGCAACGGTTTTGTTCAGCTTCCCAAGAATTCAAAATCTGCTTCGGCTTTGAAGAATTCCGCAGCAATCAAAGGAACCGCGTCAAATTATACTATTCAGATAATCGGAGTCGTCTATATCTATTGTAAGTTATATGATATGTTATGGTGATCCGAGGCGAGGTAATTTTCCTCAAAAATCCCTCATTAGCTTGGATCTCCCCTCCCATCGTTCCGAACCTCAAGCCATCGCTGACGGCTCCCTAATCTTTTTTAGCATTCATCCCCGCCCGAATATTTTCGCCCCGCACGGCTCGGTCCTTATCTTCCCATCCGCAAGAAGATGCTTGGGGAAGCTGGCCAAGTCCATCAAGAGGAGGCACCCAATGTGGATCTTCGACTCATACTTCAAGGGCTGCGTTACCCATATGGGGCCGGTAGCGAGGTCTCACCCGCTCCAGCCTGTCTTATCCGCCCTCATTCTACATGCACCTCAAGGACCTCCATGCCCACGGTGAAATGATCGAGGCCTTGGAGAGCCGCTTCAAAGCCGAAGAGTGCAGCTTCCGAACCATCTACGGCACTCTTCAGGGCTATAGGGTCCAGAGAGAGATGCGTCCGAATTTGATGCAGCCTATTGCGAGAAGCTGCTGGATAAGGCCTGGGAGTAAGCGGCATTTGCCCTCAAATGTTAGGAATCTGATTTTGAGGCATATCTCCGGATGTCGGAGAGTGAGTTCGCCAACGACCGAATGGAAGTGTCCATTCCAGCAAAATACATCCCACATCCCGCACGTCCTCTTTTAGCTGTAGTATTTTTCGCATTTTGCGCCAAACAACCTAATAATACGGTCTTGCTCCTCATCGATATTTATAATTTCACGATGAATAGTTCCCCTTG
>Ga0074198_1000406_pt1 | contig 47768 bp, 56 predicted proteins | sample EPASupsiteSAE323_FD_64527 | JGI IMG/M metagenome (GOLD analysis project Ga0074198, IMG submission 64527) | Bioremediated contaminated groundwater from EPA Superfund site, New Mexico - Sample SAE3-23 | ecosystem: Environmental > Aquatic > Deep subsurface > Groundwater > Contaminated ... | reverse complement strand
TCCGCATGGTGATGTAGTAATGGACAGTGAAAGAGGTGCTTGCATTATTTCCGGTGATCAACTGGTCAGGTTTCTGGCAGAAGATCTTCATATGAGAAGAATTGGGCTCGCAACGGATGTTCCGGGTCTGCTGGATACCAAGGGTTCGGTTGTGAGGGATGTGTGCAAATCTATGGCACATACAATTCCCATTGGAGGATCCGGTCATATTGATGTGACCGGAGGGATGAAGGGAAAGATTGAAGAACTGCTTAATCTGGCAGATCTTGGTATTGGTTCTGAGATATTTCACATATCAAGGCTTAAGGAATTTCTTAACGGAGAAGATCACGGTGGAACCAGAATTGTTCCTGAGGAGACATGAAACGACGTGATTTTACCTCTTCGCGAAAACTTGACCATCTTCGGATATGTCTTGATGAGAAAATAGAATCCGGATATACCGGATTTGATGATATCCGGCTGGTTCATGAGGCACTCCCTGATACAGATATGGATGGCCTGGATCTCTCATGCAGGTTTCTGGGCCATGTTCTTGAATCCCCGCTTTATATATCGGGAATGACGGGGGGACACCCGGAGACCAGATCTGTGAATGGAACTCTGGCAGAGATCGCAGGAGAGATGGGGCTTGGCCTTGGTGTAGGATCTCAACGAGCTGCGATAGAAAATCCTGAACTTGAAGATACATTCTCTATTGTAAGAGAAAAAGCTCCTGATGCCTTTATAGTCGGTAATCTCGGTATAGTTCAACTAAGGGATCACGGTCTTGAGTGGGCAGAAAAGGCTGTTGATATGATAGATGCCGATGCACTGGCAATTCACCTGAACTTTCTTCAGGAAGCAATTCAACCTGAGGGGGATCATAATTCAACCGGGTGTTTCTCTGCCCTTATGGAACTATGCAGTGAATTTCACATTCCGGTTATAGTAAAAGAGACAGGATGCGGAATCTCATATGAGACCGCAAAACGGTGCCTTGGAGCAGGTGCTTCCTGTATAGATATCGGAGGCCACGGAGGATCTTCGTGGGCACTTATAGAAAGTCACCGGTCGGGAAGCGTTAACGGAACAGAAGACCTCACTTTAAAGGAACTTGGAGAACAGTTTGCTGCCTGGGGAATGCCGACAGCAGTGAGTCTTTATGAGGTAAAGCAGTGTGGGGGACCGGTTATTGCCAGTGGTGGCATAAGAACCGGAAATGATATCGCCAAAGCTCTTGTAATGGGAGCGGATCTGGCAGGGATGGCACTACCTCTGTTAAAGCCTGCATGTGAAAGTTCCGATGCATTAAGGGATAAAATACGTATGCTTCACCATGAACTTCGGATTTGCATGTTTCTGACGGGAAAAACCAGAATATCAGAATTATCCGGGGCAAGATGGTATGTTACCGGCCGGACACGGGACCTTATGAAAAACTTCTGAGAGGAGATAGAATTGGATATTGAAGTTCTTGCAGTGGGCGGCTATAATGAATTTGGCCGAAATATGACTGCTGTCCGCTGCGGTAAAGAGATAATTATATTTGATATGGGAATCCGGCTGGATTCATTAATGATGCATCCGGAGATAGAACTAGAGAATACACATTCCCTTGATTTGATTGAGATGGGAGTGATTCCTGATGATACGGTCATGAATCAGCTTGAGGGTACGGTAAAAGCTGTAATACTCTCTCATGGCCATCTGGATCATATCGGGGCTGTACCAAAACTTGCACACCGGTATAATGCTCCAATACTTGGAACACCCTATACTGTTGAACTGGTTAAACAGCAGATCGATAGTGAAAAGAAGTTTGGTGTCAGCAACAAGCTCATAGCATTAAAATACGGACAAAGGTACAACATTTCAAATACGCTTTCGGTCGAGTTCATCAGGACTCAGCATAGCATAATTGATACTGCAACAGTTGCACTTTATACTCCGAAAGGGGTTATCATCTATGCCCTGGATTTTAAACTTGATAGAAATCCTGTATTAGGTGAACCCCCGGACTTTGCAAAGTTTAAGAAATTGGGAAAAGAAGGAGTTTTATGCATGATAGCAGAGGTTACGAATGTTCATCGTTCAGGCAGGTGTCCGAGTGAACAGATTGCCAAGAACATGGTTCGTGATGTAATCACCAGTTATGAAGATGATAACCATGCTCTCATCCTCAGTACCTTTGCATCCCACATTGCAAGAATCAAGACCATTGCAGAGTGTGCGAATGAAATTGGGCGAAAACCTCTCCTTCTTGGCAGGTCGATGGAGAGATACTGCGTGACTGCCGAACAGATGAAGTTAGTAAGATTTCCCGATACCACAAGTGTATTTGGAAACCGTCGGGTGGTTGAGAGGACACTCAGGAGGCTTGTCAAGACAGGAAAGGAACAGTATGTTCCTATCGTGACAGGACACCAGGGCGAACCAGGATCCATCCTGACCAGGATTGCTCAGAATGATACTCCTTACAAGATAGAACGCGGTGACAAGGTGATGATCAGCGCGAATTTAATCCCGAATGATATGAACCGGGCACAACGTTACCGACTCTTTACAATGCTTGGAAAACAGGGGGCCAGGATATTTGATGATATTCATGTGAGTGGCCATGCCTATTGCGAGGATCACTATGAGTTTATCCAGATGTTAAATCCCCAGTATATTCTGGCTGCACATGGAGGTATAGATCTGACATCCGATTATCTCGGTCTTGTGACAGAACTTGGTTACACGCTTAATAAAGATTTCTTCCTCATGACCAACGGGCAGAGACAGTTACTGGCATAAATTCCTGGAGTGATGAATATGGACCTTGAGACATATCTGAAAAAAACGGCAGATGAGGTAAATATCCTCCTCCGCAACTACTATGGTGAACCAAAGACCCCGCTTTCAAAAGCAGCGAATCATCTTCTTTTTGCCGGAGGGAAACGTCTCCGTCCTGCCCTTTTTAAACTATCTGCAGATGCCGTAAAACAAGGCAGTTCACCGGATATAATGGCGGGTGGACTAGCAATTGAAGTAACCCATAATTTTACTCTTATACATGATGACATAATGGATAAGGATGAATTCCGTCGTGGAGAGAGGACGGTTCATACGATATGGGGAGAACCGGCAGCTATCCTTGCAGGAGATGTTCTATATGCCCGGGCTTTTTCGCTTATATCTTTAACTGATGCTCCAGATGAAGCAAAGGTAAGGGCTACTTCACTCCTTGCACGTACCTGCGAAGAAATATGTGAAGGTCAGCAGGAGGATATGTCTTTTGAGGAACGTGAGGATGTAGTCCGGTCAGAATACATGGAAATGGTTACAAAAAAGACCGGAGTATTGTATGGTACTGCCGCTGCAATCGGGGCACTCCTTGCTGGCGGAACAGAGGAGCAGATTAATGCCCTTTACAAGTACGGATGTAACATCGGGGCTGCGTTTCAGATCCAGGATGATCTCATTGATCTTCTTGCCTTATCAGAACGATCAGGCAAAGACCAGGCCTCTGATATAAGAGAAGGTAAACAGACACTAATTGCGATTTATGCCAGGGAGAAGGGTATTGACCTGAAACCATACCGGAGAGATCTTAAGGCATCAGATATTTCTGAAGTGATCTCCATCCTCAAAGAGAATGGGATAATTACATCAGTAGAGTGCGAGGCAGACAGGATGGTAAAAGAGGCAGTGCTCGGACTTTCTGTTCTTCCTGATACTTTGGAGAAGCAGCTTTTATCTGATCTCGCCTGGTTTTTTATCAAAAGGGAATATTAATGGAAGATCTCAGATCAGTTCTTTATATAGCTGCCTTATCAAATGCTGTTAAACACCATAGTGTTCCTGCCGCAGGAGCAGTTATGGGTGCAGTCCTGGGTAGACATCCTGATCTTCGCTCTCATGCAGGAGAGATCAAGGAGGTACTAAAGACTGTCCTTCAGGATGTCAGTGAGATGTCTGCTGAGGAACGAGAGAGCAGACTGCTTGAACTGGCACCGGATGAGTACGCAGGATTATCAGAGAAGAAAGAGAAGAAGAAATCCGGTCTTCCTGATCTTCCCGGTGCTGAAGGTGGGGTGGTCATGCGGTTTGCACCGAATCCTTCCGGTCCACTTCATCTTGGTCATGCAAGGGCAGCTTTTCTTAACGATGTTTATGTCAGACGATATGGTGGCAAGTATATCCTCCGGATAGAGGATACAGATCCCAAACGTGTAGACCCCGAAGCATATGATATGGTCAGGGAAGATATCGGATGGATGGGGCTTTCAATATCTGATACGGTTTTCCAGTCTGATAGGTTTTCCATATATTATAAGATTGGAAGAGAACTGATTAGCAAAGGGGCAGCATATGTCTGCAGATGCGATAATGAGGTTTTCAGGGATCTGAAACTTCATAAAAAGGCATGTCCCTGTCGCAGTCAGTCTCCTGAAGAAGCCATGGACCTCTTTGAGCAGATGCTTGATGGAGAGTTTGCTGAAGGAGAAGCTGGTGTCAGACTCAGGTCTTCCCTTGATCATCCGGATCCTGCTATGAGAGATTTTCCAATTTTCCGGATTTTGACTTCCACACCGCATGAGAGGGTTGATGCCATTGTCTATCCACTCATGAATCTCTCTGTTGCGGCAGATGATCATCTCCTTGGAATGACTCATGTTATAAGGGGAAAAGATCACATCGCAAATACCAGACGGCAGGAGTATATATTCAGGTACATGGGCTGGAAGATCCCTGAGTACAGGCATTACGGGAGGATGGGAATTGAAGGAGTTGTCCTGTCCACATCTCAGATGCGGGCAGGAATTCTCTCAGGGGAGTATACCGGTTGGGATGATGTCAGGCTTGGTACCCTTCGTGCTATGGCAAGACGCGGGATTGAGCCCGAAGCTGTCAGGAATGCTGTGATTGATATAGGAACTGGAGATACCGACATTCAGTTCTCTTGGGAGAATCTCTATGCAAAGAATAAAGATATAATCGATAAGACTGCAGACCGGTATTTTTTTGTTCCTGATCCCGTTCTGGTTGATATCACAGGCAGTAAGCCGGTGATAGCAAAGGCTATGAGACATCCCGGTGATGAATCAAAAGGCTTTAGGGAATTGCCCTTTATTGGTTCGGTCTTTATACCCGGTTCAGATATCCAGGATGGTACAGATTTTATCCGGCTTAAGGATCTCTTTAATATTCGTATTATACGACAAAACGGTATAATCTCCGGAGAGTATGCAGGCGATGATCTTCAGGAGGCCAGGAATCGGAAGGCTCCTATTGTTCAGTGGCTTGCCAAAGAGCATGCAAATCGATGTGTACTACGGTATCCGGAAGGTGAGGTTTCAGGGCTATGCGAACCGGAATCAATCTCAAAGGTTGGAAGAGTTGTGCAGTTTGAGCGGGTCGGATTTACAAGAATAGATAGCATCGGAAATCCTGCAGTGGCATTTTTTGCCCACCGCTGATATCAGGCTTCCCTCTCTTTTACTTTCTGTTGATTTTTGGTTCATTAGTTTATTCTTTCTTTTTCTTATATCTTCAGAATCTAAAAGTTGACTGGTTTATCCATTATTTAAAATATTTAGACATCCCTTTATAAACACGGATTGTTATTAGTTAATGCAGGATGTAAAGATGTAATATTTAGTTACTCACATGTTTAATTCGGATTATTTATAATATCAAACCAGGTGGTTATTATTGCATTTGTGGTATGGGATGATCTTTACGCAACCGGTATAGAATCTATTGATTCTCAACATAAACATTTTATTTCTCTGTTAAACCGGATGCTTGAAGCTTTGATGCAGAAGAAAGGAAAGGAACATTTGACATATGTTATTGATGAGATGGAAAAGTATGCCGAGTATCATTTTGTAACTGAAGAGTCACTCATGGAGAAAGCCGGATATCCTGATATTGAAGAACATCGTTTTTATCATGATGCTTTCATATCAAAGGTTTCAGATTACCGGCATAAGCAGGATATCCATGATGAGTTACTTACCGCTGAAGTGACAATATTTCTGACAAACTGGCTTAATGAACATCTTTCAATGATTGATCAGAAATATGTGCCTTATATGAAAAAAGCGGGTATAAACTGAATTTCTATGGTCCGGTATCTGATGAGGGATAATTTCATGAATTATCTGATCTCCTCCTTTCAGTCTCGAAAAGATGACGCTGGAGTAGTACTATGGATGCTGCCTTTGCATAAATCTCAATAAGAGGAATATTAATTGGTGGAGCATTATTCTGCATAATTAATGTAATGTTACCAAGCAGATTTCCACGCCAGGTCAGTCCGATTGAATAGAAATCTGATAAATTGAAATCAATCTCAATTTCTTTGCTCTCTTCTTCTGATATCTGTTTAAACGATGCATAATGAACCTTTCCCGGCATATGAAAGATTTTTCCTTCTTTTAATATATCTATGATGATATTATTAATTGGAGCATCATCCAATGAAAAACCGGCTTTACTACAACGCTCAAAAAACTTTTTTGCTCTTTTTCCATATATCGCTTTTGGAATCAGAGTTTTTGTTTGTGGGTTGTAGGCATTGATATCTATTATTGTATCCAAGACTATTTCACTAAGTCCGGCTCCTATTGCCATATGCATATCTGCATCTGGTGGTAGTTCTATAAAATCCTGGATTTTTTTTGAGAAGAACTCAATCTGACTGATATAGTTCTCTCTCTCTTCTTCATATATCTTCCCGGTTGTAATATCTTCAATAACACATGTTATCCCCCGTGTTCCATCATTAAAGACACAAGGAATATATTTTATTCTGAAACAGGCTCTTTTATTATTCAAATTTATATTGATTTCCTGTCGCTTCATCTCGTTCCCATTCATAATCTCTGATAGTTCCATCTCCTGAAACTCGTTAATCAGCGGATAATGAATCTCATGTAGATACTTTCCTGTCAGATCTTCTCGTTTCCCATTTATCAGATTTAAAAAGTGATTATTAATCTGACAAACCCTTAAAGCATGATCAAAGGATATTATATAATCTGAAGAAAAATCAAGGATCGCTGATATTGGAACTCTGTGAGAGAGAAAATAGCCCTTTGCTACACCATATGTCTCCATCTCCACTATGCCTGATACCTGGAGAAGATTAAGATATTTAGCCACAAGATTTCTGTTTAAACAGGTAATATCTGAAATCTCCTTAATTGTCAGACCTCTTGGATGTGATTTTAGACAGTCTTTTATCCTGTTTACATATTCAGAATTTCGAAGAGGCATATAAATTCCAAAGTTTTTTATCGTCGTTTTTTCCATCAGCGACTTTATTGGCAATTATATTATGGATTTGGGTTAACATAGGTTATTTAAATACATTAATCTGTCGGATCTATTGTCTTGTCTCAATTAAATATCTAATGCATGGCGTTAATGCAATGCAATGCTTATTGGCAAAATCTTATCTTTTTATGAGCGCTATAAACGTGTGCCTCAAGAACTCTGATGGTGTAGATCCTACCAGATGGTTGATAAAATGGACAAGAGAATCGCCATAGATATGATCTGTATCAATAAGAAAACGAAAGAAAAGAAATGAATTGGAATAGATCTTGGGGCAATTAACCCGGTGGACATAGTTGTAGCTTGTTGGGATTTTTAATCTCAAATAATCTGATTAAATACCTGAAATGTTCTGATTTGAGTAAAAAAGAAGAGTTTAAATCTAATAAGTGGTAATTTCAGGAAAATTCCTGATAAGTAAATCTGTATCCAAGGGAGGTGAGAATAGATGGCATTATGTTATGATGGAGCAATTACGCCCATATCTATGGTTTTGGATCCCCATATTAAACATACATTGTTCACGGCAGATAATTACCAGATTAATGGCGAGTATGATCATGCGATCAGATTGTATGACGAAATCATAAAAATCGATCCCAATAATGTTCATGCCTGTTTAAACAAGGCAAATGTTCTGGATTATATGGGAAAGCATGAAGAAGCATTAATGTGGTATAATTCAGCATTAGATCTCGATCCAGGTAATGCAGAGATATGGTATAATAAAGGAGTTACACTTAAAAAAACCGGCATGCATAATGAAGGATTGATGTGCATTCAAAAGGGAATTAATCTGGCAATGGGCGATAATATAGAGAATTTTGGTGAGATCTCTATACTATCAAAAAGATAACACTCTTATTTTTAACATCGATTGTAATTAATAGTATGGTTTAATGTGTTAAATTATTATAATCTGGTTTTTATCCAATATTTAACCTTCATCCATCCCACATATACCAAATCAAATTTTACGTCATGAATTAATACGATATATTGAAAAAAGAGTACTAATTTTGTACTTAAAATTCGATGAATTTATAGAAAACAATTTTATGAGTTTATTTTCAATTTCACAGTTGACATCTGGCAGATGAGGGATCCGTCTTTCCATCATAAGATTTAGTAGGAAATTTTCTTTATGAAAAATAAATATATGGATATATTATTATTTTTTCCCCTCATGAAAATGGTCCAAGTGTAACCTGGTGATATATTTATAAGAAAGCGGCAATAAAAATTCATCAGAAATATGGTATCTAAATAAAACCCGATTGACTGCCTCCAGGTGTTCTGTCCTCCAATATCTGGTATGAATCTTCAAGCCTCTGATATCACCGGATTTGTACTTGGCCATGATAGTGTCGTTCATTTCCGTATGTAAATATATGCCATGCAATACTGCGTTGCGATATATATAAATATAATAAATAAATCTGTAAAGATTATTAACTGGAAGTTTCAGAAAAATTTTAAAAAAAGTATTAAAGGTTTATCTCCTGGAACTTCTTTCCGGGAACTCCACAAATTGGGCAGGCTCCAGGGATAGAGTCCAGTACGATATTTCCGCAGACAGGACAGAGATAAATTTTTGACATCTCCAGATCTTTTCCTTCTTCAATAGCCGACAGAGCCTTACTATAAAGTCCTGCATGAACCTGTTCAGCCCGCATTGCATATGTGAATGTTCTGGTTGCATCTTCATTTCCTTCGGCTTTTGATTCCTTGATAAATTCCGGGTACATATGAGTAAATTCTTCAGTCTCACCTTCTACGGCTGCTGCAAGGTTTTCCTTTGTTGATTTAATTCCATAAACCTGCATATGCCGGCGTGCATGAATATCCTCTGCCAATGATGCTGCCTTAAACAGTTTTGCAACGTTTGAAAACCCATCTTCAGTAGCTTTATCAGAAAAGATAGCGTACTTCCTGTTCGCCTGTGATTCTCCTGCAAATGCATCTTTGAGATTTTCCGTCGTTACCATACAGATATAAAGAGAGTATCAACTATATGGGTTTTTTGGGGGGGGTCAGATCAGTATACTCATCACTCTGGCCGGATAACCTCAATAATCAATACCATGCCGGCAAAAAAGATGATGGAGATAGATCCCCGTGATCGTCCAAGAGAAAAGATAGGGTTGAAAGGTGTCTCTTCTCTGATGGATCATGAACTCATCGCCGCCATTCTGGGAAAGGGAACCAGGGGTCATGATGTATTATCAATCTCCCGTAAAGTTGCAGAAATGATGAAAGCACATGAAATACCTGCCTATGATGAGTTACTGGCGATAGACGGGATAGGGCCTTCCAAGGCATCGGTTCTGATGGCCTGTTTTGAACTGGCCAGGAGATACGGGATACAGCCATTAACTGACTCAGTCAGGATAACAGGACCGGAAGATCTGTTAAGGATACCTGAAGTGAAAGGGTTGAGATTGAAAAGTCAGGAATATTTTCTATGTACTACCCTTAATGGAGCATCTGAAGTAATAACAACCAGGACGATTACTATGGGACTGGTTAATCACAGTCTTGTCCATCCAAGAGAGGTATATGCTGATGCAATAACAGATCGTGCAGCCGCCATAATCTGTGTACATAACCATCCGTCAGGAAATCCAAGCCCCAGTAATGAAGATATAAAGGTCACGAAACAACTCGGTAATGCAGGAGAAATCCTTGGAATAAGTCTCCTTGATCACATTATCATCACCAAATCCGGATTAACCTCGCTAAAAAGCCTCGGTTATCTCTAGCTCCGGGTGATGGTTAGTACAGACCCAAGCCTGTACCCTTTTTCATAAGCCTCCTGCAAGAGAGCCGGGTACCTGTTAAGATCCACTTTATGATCCATATCCCTGATTAATAGTTCATCTACAAGTTTGCAGTCGATTATGTCACAGAATGCAAGTGTTGTGATCTTAATCCCGTCAAAATTATCAGGCAGGTTCATTCCACTTATGGAGAGCAGTAATGTTTTTCTTATTTTTATCTTCTCTTCTGATATAAGGGATTTTTTTCGTTCATACTTAGCACAATAAAAGACCTGGCACCGATCCATAAAAGCCTTCAGGTGACCTGGTATTCCCATTGTCATAACTGGTGTGGCTATTATGAGGCTGTCCATTGCATTGAGTTTTGGATATAACTTCTGCATATCGTCTTCTATGATGCACGAACTTTCCTCTCTGCAGTAATACCTCTCCCTGCATGATGAAAATTCAAGGTCAGGGACATTAATAAGATCAACCTCACAACCTGCATCTTCAGCCCCTGATATCGCCTTATTTAAGAGTTTTGCAGTATTTCCTTCATTTAACGGGCTTCCCAGAAGCGCAACAATTTTTGGCTTAATATGTCCTCATCTCTCCTATCCACATATGGGTGCTACAAAATAAATAACTGTGTTACCTTTCATGTGGCTAAAAGTGTATACTATTTCTACAACTGCTATTTAGCCATTAATGGTACTCGAATCATTCTTAAGTCTTTAGGATAATTATTGATATGGTGAATACCTTGACCGATACAAAAAAGGTTAAAGCTGGCAGCAAAGTCGGCCCTGGAAAATACGTTTGTGTAGACTGTGGAAAGGAGTATGAGCTGACCGGAACTGAACAGGATTTGCGCCATTGTCCTGCATGTTCATGTGAGATGTATGACTGCTTCCCCATAACTCATATCAGGCCTGATGTGAAATCACCGGAGGATGCAGTAAATCCACCAGAACGCTCATAATCTTTTTTATAGGTCTTTTTCCCGGTATCGCTTCATGAACATATCTAAAAATTGAGGAACAAAAATGACAAATGTATCTGAAGAAGGACAGGTTTTTGAGTGTGAGATATGCGGAAATATTGTAAAAGTCCTTGAAGTCGGAGGAGGAGAACTTATCTGTTGTGGTGAGCCTATGGTTCTTCAGGAGTGATTGTAATGTGTTCTGGTATGAATGATCTAGAGAAGAAGATAGGGAAAGTTCCAAAAATCTTCAAAAATCTTGCAGAGACAGATCCGGATATGCATGAACTCATCTTAAAACTTGATCAGTATATCTGGGATGATGGAGCTATAAGCAGAAAGACAAAAAAACTTATTGCTATAGCAATTGCTGCCTCAATGAGGGATCAACATGCAATCAAAGCCCAGATGGCCGGTGCAAAAAACCTCGGAATTACTAAAGAAGAGGTGGAAGAGGCTTTAAGGGTTGCATATCTTCTTGCAGGAATGCCAGCCTATGTTAATGGAAAAGTCATTGAAGAGGAGATGATGTGATTTGACATTCGAAGAAGAAGATGAATGCGGTTGCGATTGTACCGGATTTCCTGTTCTTGGTGATCCTGCCCCTGAATTTGAAGCAATTACGACACATGGAAAGATAAAATTATCCGATTTTAAAGGAAAGTGGGTAGTTCTCTTTTCACACCCGGCTGACTTTACCCCTGTCTGTACCACTGAGTTTATAGCTTTTTCGAAGGCTGATGAAGAATTTAAGGCATTAAACGTTCAGTTACTCGGTCTTTCAATAGACAGTGTCCATTCTCATCTTGCGTGGGTAATGAATGTAAAGGAGAAGATGGGAGTTGAGATACCTTTCCCGATTATTGCCGATCTTGATATGAATGTAGCCTCTCTATACGGGATGATTCACCCTGGTCAGAGTTCAACTGCGGCAGTGAGGGCAGTGTTCTTTATTGATGATAAAGGCATCCTCCGTGCGATGATTTATTATCCGCTCAGTAATGGTCGATATATTCCTGAAATAATCCGACTTGTTAAAGCTCTGCAGACAACAGACAAGGAAGGTGTTGCGACTCCGGCCAACTGGCAGCCTGGTGAAAAAGTTGTTGTTCCTGCCCCGTTAACAACCGAACAGGCAAAGAAGCGTTTATCAGAAGGTTATGAGTGTAAGGATTTCTACCTTTGCTTTAAAACTCTCTGATTCTTTTTTATGATATCTATTCGTGTTCTTGCAATTGCAGGAAGTCCCAGACGTCATGGGAACTCCGAAATTCTTCTTGACTGGGTTATCGGACATATGAAGGAAGACCCATGTGTAACCATTACCAAAGTGGCACTTACAGAAGCTGATATTGCTCCATGTCGCGGGTGTAATGCCTGTGAAAAACTTAACCGGTGTGTAATCCGCGACGGGATGGATCTTATGCATGATCAGATAATAGAAGCTGATTGTATCATACTTGCAGCCCCTGTATACTGCATGAGCATATGTTCACAGGCTAAAGGACTGGTTGATCGTACACAGGTCTTCAGATCCAGAAAGTATGTACTGAAACTTCCTGTGGTCTCACCCGAACGAAAGGGAAAACGCCTTGGTCTTTTTATATCCACTGCAGGACAGGACTGGAGTTACGTCTTTGATCCTTCAGTCCCGGTTGTAAGATGTTTCTTTCATGTGATCGAAGTCAGGGATAAAGATATAAGATATCTTATGGTAAGGCATGTGGATGAGAAGGGAGCAGTCCTGAAACATCCTGGTGCCAGGGATGAGGCACTTAAAATTGCTGATGAGATGATAAGCACCTTAAAGGAGCGGCTCTCGGAATGAAAAACCCGGTAAAGGTCATAGGTCTTCTTGGTAGCCCTCACAGGAAGGGGAATACAGAACAACTCCTTGACAGGTTTTTGGAAGGCGCATCTGATGCCGGAGGTGTTACTGAAAAAGTTATTATCAGGGATCTCTCATATTCGTCATGTAAAGGATGCAATGCCTGTCATAAAACCGGGATATGTATAATGAATGATGATATTCCTCTAATTTATGACCGACTTTTAGAAGCTGACTGCATAGCTGTCTCATCTCCAATATATACGATGGGAATAACCACAGAATTAAAATCCTTTATTGACAGGGCGCATTATCTCTGGGTGAGATATTATAAACAGGGTGAGCATTTAATCACACCTGAAAAGAAAAAGAATCGCCAGGGTTTTTTTCTTTCAACTGCGGGGATGGATACAGATGATGTATTCATTACAACTACTCCGATGATTAAGCCATTATTTAATATTCTGGGATTTTCTTATTGCTCTGATATTCTGGCAAGGAATATGGATGGATTCGGAGGAATAGCAGGCCATCCATGGGCACTAGATTCTGCGTATAAAGCAGGATCCAGGGCAGTAATTGAGATCTCTGCCGGGATACCATGTATGGGCAGGAACAGTAACTCTCAACAGTCTTTACTTGATGATATTCCTGAATAATTTTTTTCACTTTCACACTGCGGCCTGCATACTTTATCTGATCTTCTGTTAACCATAATTATGGGATGTCTGAGGCAGATCTTGCAGTAATTGGAAGGCGATGGCAGGAGCGTATTGAAGCATCACCTGAGTATTCGGTGATTGCCAACGATAACGTCTTCAGACTTGGATTTAATCAGAATGCGATTAAGGAATCAGTGTATTGCAACCTGCAGAATCTACTGAATAATCTTTGTCTTAAATATGAAGGTTATAGTGTCCTGGAAGCATTACCCGGAGAGGTATTTGAGAATGATGAGGGTGAATATTATAAAATCTCTTCCAGTCATCCATGTGTTTTTTCATCCCCTGGGTCTCATGATATTGGATTGTTTTTAAGGCAGGATCTCTCCCTTGTCAGAGGTATAGGAAAGGTTACTTCGAAACGTTTCAAGGAACTTGGGTGTTGTAACTTATCAGATCTCGTTAAATGGAAAAGATTTCATAAATCTGCCGGAAATGTTCTGGACATTCTTGATGATACCCCTCATTCCATAAGCAGGTTTCTCTTTGCAAGAAAAGGTGCTGCTCATCCCGCATCTCTTCTGACTTCATGTCTTCATCATCATGAATTGTTCAGGTTTGTTGATATCGAAACGCTTGGGATGTTTGGCAGACCCCTGATACTTATAGGGCTTGGATTTTTCAAAGGCGTAACTCTTCATATTGTGCAGTTTCTTCTTCGTGAGATCGGAGAAGAAGCTGCGGCATTATCTGCATTCTGTGATCTTATTCCGGATGATGCGATCTTTGTATCTTTTAATGGAAAATGTTTTGATATACCGTATATTTCCGACAGGCTTGCATATTATGGGCTTTCACCACTTCCTGATATTTTGCATTATGATCTTCTTCATCCTGCACGAAGACTATGGAAGAATGATGTCTGTGACTGTCGGCTTACAACACTTGAGAGACATTTTCTTAACTGTTACAGAAGAGAAGATCTCCCTGGTGCATTGGTTCCCGAATGGTATGCAAGATATATGGAGACGGAAAACCCCGGTCCATTAATCCCGGTTGTTGAACATAACAGACAGGATGTGCTGACTCTGGCTATTCTGCTCTTCAGGCTGCAACAGGAATGGTATGAGCGTCTCCGCGTTTCTTGAACTTATTCTGGAGAACAGGAGATTTTCTGACTATGTGGCCCATATTCATCATACTCCTTCAAAGCAGGCGGATATTGTGCCCTGCCCTGAAAGTCTCCCGCCAGGAGTTAAGAGATGGCTTGATCAGAAAAATATCGGGCTTTATTCTCACCAGGCCGAAGCTGTTAATACTGTCTTTTCAGGAGATGATGTGATATTATGCACACCAACGGCTTCAGGTAAGACCCTCTCGTTTTTCCTTCCTTTTCTCTCAATACGTCATATTGATCCGGATGCAACAGCTCTTGCCATATATCCTGCCAAAGCCCTTACCCGTGATCAACTTAGATCAATTCAGGATCTTGAGAAGGAGACCGGAATCAGGGTTGATCCTGCGATATATGACGGTGACACACCACAGCATGATCGCCCACTAATCAGAAGCCAGGCAGGAATGGTTCTGACAAATCCTTATGAAATTCACCAGATTCTCCCATGGCATCGTCAATGGTCCTCGTTCTTTTCAAGGCTTCGTTACATTATTCTTGATGAGACCCATCAGTACAGAGGTGTGTTCGGGAGCAGTATGGCCCTTCTTATCCGCAGGTTGCTCAGAATCTGCGGACATTATGGTTCTTCTCCCCAATTCTTTCTCTCTTCAGCGACTCTGGCAAACCCTGCCCTTTTTGCAGAGCAACTTTGTGGAAGGAAGATGAGGGTTATTGATAGCAGCGGTGCTCCTGCTGGTGACCGGTACTTTATCCTGTACAATCCTTATCAGGAGAGGGCAGTACCAAGATCTGTCTACTCTGAAAGTGCAAGACTTCTTGCTGCACTTGTGGATTCAGGATTGCAATCTCTCTGCTTTACTGGATCGCGCCGGATGACCGAGCTGGTTTCAGTCTGGACAAAGAATGCCCTGTTTGATATATCACCTGGAAAGGCAGGATCAGTAGCAGCATACAGGGCAGGATACTTACCTTCCGAACGACAGGAACTCGAAAAAAATCTTAAGATCGGGAAGATTCGCGGGCTTGTATCAACTAACGCTCTTGAACTTGGAATAGATATCGGCTCTCTTGATGCTGTGATTATGACCGGTTATCCCGGAACCATGATGTCAGTATGGCAGCAGGCCGGGCGGGCCGGAAGATCCACATCAGATGCACTTGTACTGCTTATTGCGATGCAAAACCCGATTGATCAGTTTTTTATGCGACATCCTGAAGGTTTTTTTGCAAGATCGCATGAACATGCGATCATCGATATTAAAAATCCATATGTTTTATCCGGGCAACTCCTTTGTGCAAGTTCAGAACTTCCTGTAAGGCCTGAAGAAGATAATACCTGGTTTGGTGATGATATATCCGGGCATCTTAAATCACTTCAATCAAATGGGATAGTGGCTGGTTCGGCACGCGGATATATTTATACCGGAAGAAAAAGGGCATCGGAACTTGTCTCACTCTCACAAATCAGTGATACATGGACAGTAGAATCAGGGAAAAAGGTAATAGAAACGCTTAGTTTAAGGCAGGCTTGTCGTGAGGCTCATCCGGGAGCAGTGCTTCATCACCAGGGGATGAGATATTTAATCGAAGGCTGGGATGACGAACGACATCGGATAAAAGCGATAAACGACGATCCTGGTTACTATACTAAGGTAAATCAACAGATTTCAGTTCGGATCCTCGACAGGATGGCAATCCGGAAGGTGTCATCAGGTGATCTAGTACTTGGCCGTGTTGAGGTATCAGAATGTTATTTTGGATACAGGAAGATTCTTGATGAAAAGGTACTCTCATCAGAGCCGCTCTCTCTTAATCCTGTTACTTTTGATACGATATCTGTCTGGATCGAGTTCTCACCATTAAAACCGTCACTGGTTTCAAAGGATCGTGACCTTGCAGGTTCACTTCATGGAGCCGAGCACTCATTAATAGCCATGATGCCTTATCATGTGCTCTGCGATCGGTGGGATCTTGGGGGTCTTTCTTCTGCTTCATTTCCTGAATCAGATGGAAAACCGGTTATATTCATTTATGATGGATATGAAGGGGGTATAGGCCTTTCAGAACGGGCTTATAAAATTTATGAAGACTTATGCAGATCTACCGAGAAGATGGTCCATGAATGTCGTTGTTCTAATGGGTGCCCGGCCTGTATTCAATCCCCTAAATGCGGCAGTGACAACCAGCCGCTGGATAAGGAAGGTTGCATTGAAGTCCTTGGCAGCATTACAGTTCCTGAACAGAATTATTAAGTTCTATTTATCAGGTTTTTTTATCAGATGCGGATGTTAATGCTTTTTTCTTTTTATAATGTTCGGATATCTTTGTAATCTGGATAATTTTATTCATCTCCGGTCCGAAGAGTGCGATCCCCTTTTTATCCACTGCTATAATTTTGTATGCTTTTCTAATATCATCAGGGATCCTCATGCTTGGGATAGATTTAATCTTTATGAAGTTTTCAATCTGAATCTGGAAATGTTTCTGAAGTAAAAGCCGCATTTCTGCTACATTTTTCCTGAGAACCCTGATATCTTCGGCATCCCATTTAAGAATAGCACTCTCCAGTTCTGAAATCCGGTTTACTACTTCCTGGCTCTTCTCAATATGTTCATCGACTGCCTGTGATAGAGCCATCTCTGCCATCTCAGTACTGTTCACATCATCAAACTCATCCGTGGTTATTCACCTCTGGATCATCCGTAATATACCTTCCACATCACCGGACATCAATCTATTCTTCCGGTGTTCTCTCTGTGGCAGGTTTGTAACATGTCAGATTCTTTATATCACCTGATTCCAGGATATTAATGAGCAGATCTGCGGCTTTTTTTACTGCTGGTGAAAGATCAGTATCCGGCTCGAGTAATTGTGGCTGAATACCGATGAGAATTACTCTTGCGACCCCAGAAGATAGTCTGTTTATCAGGTAGGTCAGTGGAATCTGATGTGATCCCTGACCAATATCCCTGATGTATTCAGTAGGAATGATCCGGATGGTACCGACAGGATAATCCATCTCTACCGCATCAACAAGGATAATAAGATCAGCCTGGCTGGATAAGATGGGTTTAATAAAATTTTCCGGGAGAATGCCTCCGTTAATGCATCTCCATCTTTTTCCTGTAATATTCCTTGCAACATATGGCCCGACACCATCGTCTCCCAGGAGATCATTGCCTATTCCAAGGAGGATGTGTTTTTTTGTTGTATCCGACATGGAATTATCTGATAATAAGATCACTTAAAGAACTGGAATTTTATTCTTATTGTGAATTGTTATCGGTGATCCTTTTTTTCAATATTGTGTTATCTTCGGGAACTTTTTAATATATTCCAGTCTAATTCCCAGAAGATGGGATTAGAAAGACTGGAAGATGTGGTGGATATCCCGTACCCCCAGCATCCTCATTGTCCAACAATACTTGTTCTGGATACATCTGCTTCTATGTCCGGGAATAAGATTGCAGAACTTAACGAAGGACTACAAATACTCACCGAAGAACTGAAAGAGGATGATCTTGCCGAAAAACGTATTGATCTTGCGGTGATCTCTTTTGGGAAAGGAGTAGAGCTAATAAGACCATTTACCGGGATTTCTAAATTTATCCCCCCTGAACTCTCTGCAGGTGGTTACACCCCGATGGGAGAGGCAATTCTTCTTGCGATTGAGGTAGTTGAGAAGAGAAAGGCTGAGTACAGGGAGATTGGGACAGATTATTACCGGCCATGGATATTTCTGATAACAGACGGTCAGCCTACAGACATGAGGAAAGGAGATGCGAGATGGCAGGAGGTTGTTACTGCGGTTCATGAAGGCGAGAAGGAGAGAAAGTTCCTATTCTGGGCACTTGGAGTAGACAAAGCAAATATGGCGCTGTTAAAGGAGATATCGCCTCCAGATCGCATGCCACTCATGCTAAAAGAGGCCAGATGGGCAGAGATGTTTTTATGGCTTTCAAAGAGTCTCTCAAAGATATCTGACTCGGGAATTGGTGAACAGATATCACTTGAAAGCCCTGTCGGACCAGAAGGATGGGGAGTGATTCAACTCTGAACCCTGATATTATTAATAATACGTATTTTTACTCAAAGTCAGAATTTAAGGTCTTTGGAGCATCAGTTCAGGGGGTATCTCATCGAAAGAGTAACAGGTCTTGCGAGGATGCGTATGCATTCAGGTATGCAGGCGTTTATCTCATTATAGCAGTTGCAGACGGGGTCTCATCTGTAAATAACGGGGGAAAAGGGGCAGAGATAGCAGTAAATGGTGCAGTTGATGCATGTTCAGAGATGATAAGAAAGGGAGAAACTCAGGGAGAATTGCTGATAAGTGAAGGAATCTCTGCAGGCAGAAAAGCCATTTTGGATCATGCCTACCTGGAAGGGATGCCTCTCTCATCATATGCTACAACTCTTTTACTGGTCTGTATATCAGAGAATAAGGTATTTTGCGGGCATATAGGAGACGGGGCCGTTATCTGTGTAAAAAATGAAGATATACATATATTATCTGAACCCGTAAGATGTGAATATGCTAATGAAACCACGGTATTGACCGGGTCTGACTGGAAATGCGCTTTAAGGAGATCATCCGGTGAATGTGATGTGGTTATTCTTGTAACCGACGGATGTCAGAATGCTTTGCTTCGGCGCAAAAACGCTCAGTTTTTTCCATATAATCCATTTATCCTTCCACTTGTAAGGTCATTGCCGGATTATGTCAGAAAAGGGGAAGATGTTAACCAGGCAATCAGTGATCTTTTGTTCTCTGAAAAGATGCAGGCACTATCATCTGATGATATGACCCTTGTTATAGCATTTAAGAGTCCAGGTGAGACAAAGTGACAAGCTTGCGGTTATTCGGAGCGAAACCCAGGATCCGGATTGACCGTAATGAAATTCTTATCTCAAATGCCCTTTCTGGTTCTATCAGGGAGGAACTTCTTATTGTGAATGAAGGATCCGGGCGACTTTACGGGTCTGTCAGGTCAGAAGTCCCCTGGATTATAGTGCTAAATAATACCCTTGACACTACCTTCATTCAGCGTATCCCTCTAGAGATCAGGTGCGATAAAGCTCCGATGAATTCAGAGGCATGGATTACAATTATTTCAACGGGTGGAATAAACCGGGTTAAAATTATTTTAAGATCCTCTCCTGTTCAGGTCTCTTCATTAATCCTTGATGAGCGCAACTTTCAGTTCTGCAATTGCAGTCCTGACGAGAAGATCTCGTTTCATCTTACTATCAGAAATGGAGGAAAAGGATTCTTATCCGGTACTGTAACTTCACTATCTGAATGGATAGAGATTCCTTGCAAAGGTATATGGACCAGGGATATTCAGAAGATTCCGATTAATGTCGATGTCAGGCTGTCTCCGATGGTCCGCCATCCCATAGGCAGGATGCTTGTAAGAACAAACGGGGGAGAAGAGACTGTAGAGGTATCGATTCATCGTTCGCTTCAGAAAGGCCCTTCGGTTATACTGGATCCCCCCACATTGAGGATCAACTGGAGAGTTAAAGGAGTTATTGAAGAGAATATCAATATCCGCAATACCGGGACCGGTATTCTCCGGGGAACAATACCTTCAAAATACAAATGGATTTCAATATTTCCATCGATCTTTTCGGTAGAGACAACATTAAAATGTACTGTCAGGGTAGATACAAGGATTCTTCCTCCATCTGCACCTGCATCAGTAACCCTTGATGTTATCACAAATGCTGGTCGTTACACTCTGGATATTGAAATTATCAGGGCCAGGACTCCCGAGCCACCAGTTTCAGGGATAAGAGTTTCGGTAAGAAGATCTGGAAAGTACCGGCCCAGGTCACGTATTACAGTAATGGACGAAAACCACATCCCCCTAATACTGATTTCATCTGGTAAAAGTGGAGGAGAAGGTGAGATCTGGTATGTCGAGGGTGATGATACGGTATGTGTTAAATTGTTTCATCCACACCGGATAAGTAGTGATCTCGAGGAAAAACTAAAGTTCATGCAGTTAAACCCGTTTTTAACCCCTCCTGATACTGATCTTTGCTGGCCAAAGGGAAGGGTATCAGATCAGGGCATGGATGGGCGTTTCCTCGGGTATATTATGAAACGACTCGATACCAAATCTTATAAACCTGCTCATTTATGGTATGATTCAGGTGATATGGATGAGTTATTCGGGTTTAAGGCGGCAGCCAGGCTTGCATCACTTGTAAACTCAATTCATAAATCCGGGCATTGTATCGGCGATCTTCGTGAGAATAATCTCTTTGTAAGCAGGACCGGAGAGGTATGTCTTATCGATACTGATTCTTTCCAAATATCCTCTTCTGATTCATCCAGGATATGGTTTTGCAAGGTAGGAACCGGTGAGTATATTCCACCTGAAATCCTTGATGGATCATTCAATCTTCAGGAAATTAACCGGCTTTACGCAGACAGGTTTGCTCTTGCAGTCCTGATATTCAAATTTCTGATGAAAGGGGTTCATCCGTATCAGGCAAAAGGTTCTCTGATAGATGATGCTCCTTCTACTACTGATAAGATTTTGCGGGGGTATTTTGCATTTGAAGGAAAGACTATCGGACTTACTCCACCTGGTTACGCCCCGTCTTATGAAAGGCTTCCCCCTGATATCAGGGCCTTGTTTCACGAATCTTTTGTCAGGGGTCATGGGAACCCGAAAGCCAGACCCGATGCCGGTCGATGGATGACTGTCCTTGGAGGTGGCCAGATAAAAAATAATGGCAAAATAAAAAAACCGCCGGTTAATATCGTTGCAAAAGGATTAGAAGATTCGTTTAATGACCGGGGTTTATATTATGACAAAGAAGGTATATGTGTAACACTTTTAACCGTAGCTGTAAAGATTCATTATGGAAAAATATGGGATATTGACAGGAAGAATTTTCAGTTACTTATCCCTAGTGATAATTTAAATTTAACAGACTTATGTAACGATGCTCCTGTATTTCTCCCGCCTTCGGTGTTATATCCTGTCTCCATGGTAAAAAGGGGTGATAAACGGCATGAAGCATCGGGATTTATAATTCCATTACTGGATACCACAAGATATGTTCACTGGCATATTGCATCAGATCCTCAAAGCCGTAGAAAAAGATGGGGGGAGACTTTTACTTTCAGACACAGGATGGCGGCCTGTCTGAATCTCATCTCATCCCTGTTATCAGTACTCCGCTCCGGTTTTATTCCATATTCTCTCTCCTCAAGGTCAGTTTTTGTCGGACCTGACAGTTCCGTCAGGATTATTGCAATTCCGGGTGGTATATACGGGGAGTATAAAGATAGGGAGTTACTGGAAAACACCAGGATTCTATTTACACAGATGCTTATGGATGGTTATCATCCTGATAAGATCTTCAGTAAATCACATAATAAAAAAACTGATCACTCTCCTTCACCAGAAATAATTCCTTTTCCGTTGAATTATTTCCTGTCGGGCATATCAGACCTTACTTACAGTTCTATTGACGAGGTTCTTACCGGATTATACAAGAGAACAGAATGGGCATTATATTCCCTTAAACAATGTAAAAACGATTCTAACCACTGGTATACGATAATGCCCGGCTGGTGCCCCTGGTGTACTCCTTACGGTCTGTTTAATAAACTGCTTATGACAAGAAAAGTGATTCCCCTTACTTTTGTCAATTCCTTTCTCCTCTTGTCAGAACCGGATGGTGGACATATGTGCCCAACTCATGAAAAGTCGAAAATAATTATTCTTTCTGGGTTTGTTTTATCTCCTGTAATATATCTGTCAGGACCTTTAAATCCCCTTTAAGGCGGGCTTTCAAGTTTTGATAACCCCGGGTATGTTGTAGAGTGTTTTTGTCAGAAATTTTGTATATTTGCGTTAAAAAGTAACCTCATTCAATCAGGTTATCGTCGAAAAATGTTTTCTCTACTCCCCTTCAGAAATTATACCTGATATATCAGAATTATGCCGAAAATTACATTTCTATGGCCTGCGATAACTCTTTCTTTTTGTAAATTTAATCTGATGTATCAATTTTAGAGGTGTATCAGAAAAAATGAGGGCTTTGGGTTTATTTGTAACTCTTACATTGTTATGTCTGGCTTTCGTCGGGATTATATCTACATCCTGTGCAGATGATGGTGCGCAGGAGATCGGTTCATGGAATCCCTATCAGGGTTGGGATATGGATTTATCCTCAAAAATTACCGGTGTTTTTCCCGTGATTGAGGTAAGTGAAACCCCAACTCCAGTGAGTACAGAAATGCCAAAGACAAGTCCTGACTTCTGGGTAAAACTTGCATATTATCCGGCAGGATCGTCATCTGGTCAGCCGGCAATTCTGGCAGGTTATGTAGGCGGTAAGAATTATAATGCAGAAGTAACAATCGGGGCAAAAAAGGAGGCATCCGGAGATTTTCAGAATCTCATAACCATCAAACCACAGGAGAACGGAGTTTTCGTATGGGCAGTCCCGGATAATATTAAGGATGTCAATTTTTACCAGGCAACAGCCACAATCGGTGGTGTCCCAGTAAAATCGGAGATCGTTAAAATATCCAGTACCAGTGCATATTCATAAGTTACATGAACTTATGCATGGATAATTTTTTTATTCCTTCGTGACCCTGCAACAACTCTTTCTTTTTCGGAATTCAATCTGATATTATTAATTATTTGGGTGTAAAAGAAGAATGAGATCATTAAATTACCTGTTTATCTCTTTATTGCTATGTCTGGCTTTTACTGCTATTTTTCCCCTGGCTTTTGCAGAGGAAGGATCTTCCGGGTCTTATTCCTGGAATCCATATGAAGGATGGGATGTTGACCTTGATCTGGTCTCAAAAGTAGGAACAGGGCTCTTCCCGATGGTAGAGGTTAGTTGGACACCTACTCCGGAGACCACAATGGTTCCGGTTAAGACTCCTGATTACTGGGTTAAATTAGCATATTATCCATCAGGCTCTTCTTCAGGACAACCTGCATTACTTGCAGGTTATGTAGGGGGTAAGAACTACAATGCAGAAGTGACCATTGCAGGAAAAAAAGAAACATCCGATGATTTTCAAAATATAATTACCATCCGTCCGCAGGAGAACGGAGTGTTTGTCTGGGCAGTTCCTGAAAAACTGAAAGACGTTATCTTTTATCAGGCTACTGCCTCGGTTGCGGGTGTCCCTGTTAAATCAGAGATTGTAAAAACTACCAGCCTAAGTGCTTATACTGAAGTCACTTCAAATCCGGAAAAAACCCCGAAACCTGTAACTACCATAATTGCCGCATCAACTGCCACTTCTAATGCTGTTACAGCAGGTGTTCCGGTAATTACAACCCTGACTCTGACTTCAGATACCTTAAGTCCTAAGGTGGGAGAAGATGTTGAACTCTATGGGAGGTTAACCGATTCAAATGGTAAGGGTATTTCCGGTATGAAGATCTCGATTGAAGCACCAGATTATGGAACCGACTTTCTTCCTCTTACGAAAGCGGTTACAGGTAGCGACGGGGGTTTTTCTGCAACTATAAAGACCTATGAAGATGGCGTTGTCCCGGTAAGAGCAGTTTTTGAAGGGACAGATTCGTATCTTGCCTCAACAAGTAACACCATAACATTTTCCACGTTGTCAAAGGAAGGGGGATATCCTTCTTTTTAGGTATTCAGGAATGATACTTCTGGAAAAGGGATTGTTTGTGCCATTATCAGGCTGACGATCTGCGGCACAAATAAAAGAATAATTACCAACATCCTGATTGGGGTACTTTCTATTTTTCTATATGTGAATATAGTCAGGACCATTAGGATCACTATGATACATGCAAAAGACCATGTCCATGGAGCAGCTGTTCCAATCTTTAAAGAACTTATAACATACCTGACAATCGAAGTAATTGCCACAGTTCCAAAGATTAGTGAGAGAATTGCATATATGATGTCTACGAAGATCAGAGTACGGTTATTTGCTGGCACAATATCTCCTTTATATGAATACAATGTGGGTTTTATCTTATGGTATACCTGTTCATCCCATGATATTTGAGCTGACTTTAGTGATCTTTGCTTCAACATCAGGCTTTTTCTGATTATTAGAGAGAATGACGTAGTTCTCCTTAGTCATAGGGAGATCAAGTCTTTTTGTCACATTTACAGTTTCACCTTTAGGAATTGTTCCAATATCAATATTTTCATGAACAAATCTGTAATCAGGAAGATCTTTTGGTGTACTTAACAGGAGCATGATGCTGACGTCGTAGGCATTGTTGGATCCTGAATTCTTTAGTTTAACTGTTACATCATATGTGATATTACCTGTATCAGGTGAAGCATTTACCTGAATAAATGAAGTATCCATGCTGATATCAGGGGTTGCATAACTACTGCAGCCGGAAGAAAATATTCCTGTAACTATTATGGCGAATAATGCCGGGATGTACCATAAAGATCTCATGTCTCCCTTCCAAGTTCGGTAATCTTGATTTCAGCCTCTGAAAGTCTCTCTTCACATTGTCTGATAATAATAATCCCCTGTTCATAAAGAGTGATCATCTCATCCAGGCTGGTTGAATCATCTTCAATCTTCTTTACGATCTCCTTTAATTCAGCAATAAGTTCTTCATACTTTTTTGTCATGGCAAACTTCCCCGATCGTAGCATTAGCAGTCCCGTCTGCGAACCTTATTTTGATCAGATCTTTAGCAGAAAGCTCGAGAACAGATGTAATGATTGTATTGTCCTTTCTTACAATGCAGTAACCTCTGTTAGATAAAGCTTCCGGGCTATGTGATGAAATAATGGCGGATACTGCATTTAGCTCCATCTTTTTCTCATTCAGCCTAACGAGTACTGATCTTCCAAGTCTTTCAGATAGTTCAGTAATAAAAACCCTTTTTTCAGGCAGTTCACGTACAATGAGCATCCTGGGATTTTTTCCTTCAAGTCTGCTCTTCTGCCCGTCCAGAATCATTTTTTTCCGGCTTAAATGTGCAGTCTGTGCTCTTGTCATGCGGTCTGTAAGATCAGCCAGATATTCTCTTCGCTGGAATATCTCTCTCATAAGTCCAGGGCTGCTGAGGCGATCTCTTAAATGGTTAATATCCTCTTCTGCAGTCTCAAGTCCACCGATCAGGAGATGATACATCATCTTCCGTACCTGGATTAACTGATCAAGTTCACTCCTGCGATCAGGAACAGATCGTTCGGCCGCATGTGACGGGGTGGATGCCCTGAAGTCTGCTGCGAGATCTGCAAGTGTAATATCCACCTCGTGTCCTATGGCAGCAACAACCGGGACCGGACAGTTTACTATGGCTTTTACCACTTCAGGATGGTTGAATGAGAAGAGATCCTCAAAGCTGCCTCCTCCCCTTCCTACGATAATCAGATCAACGAGTTTCTCCACACGTCTTATTGCCCGGGCAATCTCTTCATGAGCAAGCGGACCCTGCACAGTTGCAGGTGAGAGGATTATCTCAACAGGGAAACGTACTGAAAAAACATTTTTTATATCTTTTATGACTGCTCCAGTAGGAGAAGTTACGACACCGACCTTTTGTGGATACTGTGGGAGGGGGCGTTTCCTTTCAGAATTGAACCACCCTTTCGCTGACATTTCACGCTTCCATTGTTCTATGAGAAGCGCCTTTTCTCCTGCCCCTGAAGGCCTCATCTGGGTAATCTGAAACGAGTATCTACCTCCTGGCTCATAGTGGTTTACGGATCCGTAAGCCTGAACTTCCATTCCGTCTTCCGGAGTAAAGCCGAGGTACCTGACAGAGCTCTTCCATATTGAGCAGGAGATAACCGCCTCAAACTTATCCCTGTTATCTGATAGTGAGAAATAAAGATGACCTGAACTATGTCTTTTAAAATTTGTGATCTCACCTGTCACCCATATCCTTGATAGTCTTGAATCCGCGAGGAGGTCTGATATTATCGCTGATATTTCTGACACATGTAAAACTGCGGGCTTCTGGTCATTGTTCCACTTGTCAAGGGTAACCTGATCCATATCTTTACTGATCGATTATCTGTATGTGGATAGATAATCTCTGTTAATGGATCTATCCTTCTCAAGTATGTTCTTTCACGATGCATCTATTGAAAGGATAATACAGGCGGTAGGGCTTTCAGGTGCTGATTCTATTGAGTTCTGGCTTGAAACCCCGGATTTCTGGTTAAATGGTCTTGACGAAGAGAAAATGCGCGCATTAATGGATCTACATCCTTTCAATAAACCTTTATCTGTTCATGCACCGGTTCTGGATTTAAATCCGTGTTCTATCAATCCTGATATACGCGAGGTCTCCATCGGGTGGATCTCGCGTTCAATTCTTCTGGCAGAACGCCTTGGTGCAAGGGTCTGTACCATACACCCCGGTAAGAGGACTGCAAAAAGAGCGCCAGGAATTACTGATTATTTAAGACTAGGTCAGATGCTTGATTTTATTGAGCCAGTTGCAGAAGAGACAAAGGTACAGGTTGCAATTGAAAATATGGGGCCGGCTGTTAATGCCCTTTTAACCCTTCCGGATGAGATTGTGCGTCTGCTTGATACCCGGCCATGGTTATGGTTTACATTAGATGTCGCACATGCGCAAGTACTTGGAGATGAAGTAATTCAGGCATTTATTGATGATGCTGATGGAAGGATTGTAAACATTCATCTTTCATCCGGTAATGGAAAAGAGATGCACAGGCCTGTCAGCAGCGATTTAAATGATAAAAGAGCCCTGGAGATTATTGCTGACAGTTCATATAACGGACTTATTACTCTCGAAATAAATGATCTCACTCTTCCTTCACCTCTGAACTATCATGAAAAAGTGGATCTTTTATCCGGGCAGATTGAACTTGTAAGATCCTTTTTGCAATGATCATTTTTTATGCCTTTAATGGAAAAATAATAATCAACCTTTTGTTATGAATAAATTTTGTACTGATATGCCGTATTCCGGCGTGATCGGTGAATGATTGAATATTACCTGTATATCTGTATCTTTTTGATCTGTCTGATTTTATCCGCTTTTTTTTCAGGATCCGAAGTCGCGCTCTTTTCAATTACCAGAGCAAAAGTTAGAACACTTGTGAATGAGAAGACAGATGGATCTGATGCGCTTGCAGCATTAAAAAAGAATCCGGATAAATTTCTGATTACAATCCTGATTGGTAATAACATAGTAAATATTCTGGCAGCATCTGTCGCAACTGCGGTTGCTATCTCAATAATGGGCGAGACTGGAATAGCAGTATCGGCAGCTACGGCGATTGTGGTACTGATGCTTCTTGTCTTTGGTGAGATCTGGCCAAAGATGTATGCAAGCCGGCATGCAACACTTTTTGCTCTTCGTGTTTCACCGGTGATCCTGTTATTATCCAGGATTTTTGCTCCTGTTATTTACATCTTCAATTCCCTGGCAGGAAAGATGACCGGAGAAGGGAGATTTGCCCATCACCTGATAACTGAAGATGAGATAAAAGAATGGATTGATGTGGGGCAGGAAGAAGGAACAATTGAGAAAGATGAACAGGAGATGCTTCACTCTGTCTTTGAGTTTTCTGATACGCGTGTAAGGGAAGTGATGACTCCGCGTGTTGATGTGATAATGATAGAAGATACAGCAACCCCTGAAGATTCACTAGAGGTATTCAGGGCAACTGGTTTCTCACGTCTGCCCGTCTGGCATGAGACAATCGATTCAATCAGGGGTGTTCTGAACTTTAAGGATGCCTTCATATCTGTCCTTGATCACATGACTCACAGACCTCTTACTGATCTCTGTTCTGAACCCTTTTTTGTCCCTGAAACAAAAAATATTGATGATCTTCTCCGAGAACTCCGTTTAAAAAAGGTCCAGATGGCAATTGTTCTGGATGAATATGGGAGTTTTGTCGGAATCATTACGGTTGAGGATATTCTCGAAGAACTTGTCGGAGACATTCTGGATGAATTTGATACAGATGAGCAGGAACTTGTAAGAATAGCAGATGATGTGTATTCTGTTGATGCCAGGATGTGGGTTGAAGATCTGAATAAAGAACTTGGACTCTCACTTCCGATCGGTGACACATATGAGACTATTGCCGGACTTATTATTGAACAATTAGGGCATATTCCTGGAATTGGTGAGGTATGTGAAGTTCCGGATGCAGGAATTCGCCTGGTTGTAATTCAGATGACCGGGAAACGAATTACCCGTCTGAAGATGATTCTGATCCCAAAACCGGATTTGGTGGCAGAATAAGGGGATTTGAGATGATAAACGGAAAATTTGTGGTAATGGCATCCGGAAGAGGCTCTAACTTCCAGACAATAGTGGACAGGGTAACGGATGGGTATATTCCTGCAACATGCAAGGCTCTGATCACAGATAATCCATATGCAGGTGCGATAAAAAAGGCTGAAGATGCTGGAATTCCTGCAAGGGTTGTAGATTACCATGCTTTTCCAGATAAATATGCCTATGAAACTCAACTGATTGAAACAATTGCCGGATTTTCTCCGGATCTTATAGTACTTGCCGGTTATATGAGAATTCTTGGGGACAGGATTGTAGATTCCTATTCAGATCGTATGATGAATATTCATCCCTCCCTCCTTCCTGCCTTTCCTGGTCTGCATGCCCAGCAGCAGGCCCTTGATTACGGTACCAGAATTGCAGGGTGTACTGTCCATTTTGTAACCCGGGATATGGATGCAGGCCCTGTAATTATCCAGCGTGTGGTTCCGGTACTGGATGATGATGATGAGGACGCGCTTGCTGATAGGATACTAAAAGAAGAACACCAGGCATTCCCTGATGCCATTCGATTCTTCTTTTATGATAAACTCGTAAAGGAAGGGCGCAGGGTAAGAATATTGCCCTGATATAAGGCATGGGTAAAAGACATCCGCGGTCAGACCGCAGGCAGATTGCACGCGAAAGGATTGATATACTGTTCAGGGAAGCAAATAGATTATTTGATTGGGATCCGGCCTTTAGTAACCGTTGCGTCCTCCATGCAACAAAAATAGCAACTAAAGAGCGTGTAAGAATTCCATTACATTTAAGGAGAAGTTACTGCAGGCGGTGCAAAACATATCTTGTTCCAGGATATACTGGTAGGGTCAGAATATATCGCGGGAGGGTTATCCTGACCTGTGTTTCATGCGGGTGGCACCGAAGGTTTCCTCTCCGAAAAGACAAATGAGGATTATGAAGAAAAACCAAGAGAATTCAGGATTTCATGACCTGAAACCTACGATCTGGGTTGGTAAACAGGGTGTTTCTGATACTCTGATAAGTGAGATTCGCGGACAGATCAAGGTCAGAAAGTTGATCAAGATCAAGTGGCTCGCTTCTACTGACCTCGATCCTGTAGAGATAGCATCTGAAAGCGGTGCAGTTCTCCTGCAGGTAAGGGGGAGAACAATGGTGCTTGGTGATTATCAGATCTATCATCAACAAGCATCCAGAAATATATAAGAACATTTCCCACTAATAAGTAGAGACTACTATCCGTATTGAGAGTGTGGACTATCGATGACTACTGTATATGATGTTCCTGCTGACAGGCTAATTGCAAAAGTCGCATTGGAACTGAAAGAAAAACAAGAAATTACCGCGCCCGAATGGGCTGTATATGTAAAGACCGGAGCCCATCGCGAAATGCCCCCTGATGATCCGGAATGGTGGTATACGAGGGCAGCAGCTGTCCTTAGAAGAGTATATGTCGACGGACCGGTCGGAGTTGAAAGGATGCGGTCTGTATATGGTGGGAAAAAGAACCGTGGCTCCAAACCGAACAAATCAGTAAAGGGAAGCGGGTCAATTCTGCGAAAATCGCTGCAACAACTTGAGGCAGCCGGATTTGTGGCAAAACAGAAGACCGGTCGGGTTATCACACCTGCAGGAGCTTCCTTTTTAGATGGAGTTGCCTACGCGGTCAGTACAGAGAACCAGTAATATCAGGATGAGTGAATTTGATGGGTGATGATGAACTGGCCGAGATACGCCGCAGAAAGATGTTCGAATTGCAGCAACAGACTGTGATGCAACAGCAGGAGATTGAACGTCAGCAGCAGTATGAAGCACAGGTGCACATGGCTCTTATGCAGATCCTGGAACCTGAAGCCAGGGAACGGCTCAATACAATCAGACTCACCCGTCCGGATTTTGCCAGGTCAGTTGAACAACAACTGATAATGCTCAAGCAGAATGGCAGATTGCGGACACAAATATCAGACGAACAACTGAAAACCATCCTCAAACAGGTGATCCCGGCTAAAAAGGAGTTTAATATCCGGCGGAAAGGATGAAGGCAGGAATCCTCTTTTCAGGGGGAAAGGACAGCTCATTAGCTGCAATTTTACTTTCCTTTATATATGAGGTTGAACTGAATACCTTCATCTTCAGTCCTGATGCTGATATCAATGAAGTCTGTAATGCTGCCGCAGTACTAAAATTTCCCCATCATATCAGGATTATGAGAGACGGACTTCTGACAGAGGCGGTTGATCAGATAATCAGTGATGGTTATCCAAACAATGCAATACAGAAGATCCACAGGGAAGCAATACAGTCTCTTTGCAGACTATATGTGATTGTGGCAGATGGTACGAGATTCGGGGACCGAATACCCTGGCTTTCAGGATCAGAGATTCAAAGTATCTCCGACAGTCAGGACGTATCATATATCCGGCCTCTGGCTGGGTTTCCAAAAAAAGAGGTGATGAGACTTTCATCACAATATCTTTCGGTAACATATGGTGAGACCGGAACGATACGAAATGGTGATTATGAGCATGAGATCAGGGAAGAATTTGCAAAACGTGGGCTTTCCACCGGGTTGTACTTCCCTCATGCACATCAGCAGTCACTCATCACAGGCAGAAAAGATTTGACAGGTGTATCATGAGTAAACTGACAAAATGCCGAAAGATTCGGTTATCAAAAAAGACCCAGCAGAACCGTCGCGTTCCACAGTGGGTAATGGTAAAGACAGCAAGATCCGTTGTGGCCCATCCACAGCGTCACAGCTGGCGCAGAAGTACACTTAAGGTGTGAGATTCATGGTTGAGAAGTTAAAAGAACAGGTATATGTTATACCTCTAGGCAGTGTAAAAAGAGTAGCCCGCTGGCGCAGAAGCCCGAAAGCAATGAAAGATATTCGTTCATTTCTTGAGCGTCACATGAAATCGGAAGATGTACGGCTGGATATGACCATAAATGAGCGGGTCTGGATGAGGGGTACTGAAAAACCCCCGGCAAGGATAAGAGTCCGTGCGATGAAGCTCGAAGATGGTCATGTTCAGGCAGAACTGGCTGAGGAGTAATGGATCGCACAGTCTCGATCACCGGAGATCCACATATTGGCGTCTTCACCCGGATTTTTGATGATATCGCAGTAGTTCCACCTGAAACTCCTGAAGAACTGGTACGGGCATATGAAGAAGCCTTTAAGGTTGAGATCGTAAAAACAACACTTCAGGGCAGTCCTATTATCGGTTCCCTACTTGCAGGAAACAGTAACGGTCTGGTAATCACAGGCCTTGCAACCGAAGAGGAGAAGGATCTTTTATCTGAATATCATGATCTGATGTTTCTGGAAGAGGGGATGAATGCAGCAGGAAATATCATACTTGTCAATGATAAATTTGCTGCAGTACACCCCGAAATGGATAGAGATCTGATTGATGCTTTAAGTGATTTCCTAAAAGTTCCGGTTACTCCCCTTACAATAGGCGGGATAAAAACTGTTGGTATGGCTGCCGTTGCAACCAATACCGGAGTTGTAGTAAGTCCAAGGAGTACCCCGGGAGAGATATCAACCCTTGAAAGGATCTGTGATCTTCCAATAGGAAAGGGTTCCGTGATAATGGGAAATGCTATGGTTGGAACCGGGCTTGTAGCAAATAGTTATGGTTATCTTACCGGTGTCGGGACTAGTGGGTATGAACTCGGCAGGATTGAGGATATATTAGGATTTGAGGAGGATTAGGTATGGATAAGAAACAGTTCGAGGTAAAGGGACAGTACAGGGAAAAACCTGAGTTCTGGAAGCCTTATACAAAAATTCTTACGGCTGTAAATGCATCACAGGCAGAAGAACAGGTTTTTACTTTGATTGGAAGTAAACACCGGTTAAGCCGTATGTATATAAAAGTGGAATCAATCTCTGAAGTAACTGGAGAGTGAATAAGTTGGCTCCCGTTGATCCACGTGAGGTCCAGACTCTTCAGGCTCACCTGAATCAGTATACGCAACAGGCAGAGGTTTACTCCCGCCAGTTAGGACTGATGGAAGAAGGAATCCGTGAGGCAAATGGTGCTATTGAGACACTGACAGCCCTTGCAGATGAGAAAGAAGCCTCTGTAATGATGCCAATCGGAGGTGGATTAAATGTCAGGGCAAAGATCATACAGTCTGATGAGGTCTTTGTAAGTATTGGCTCCGATATCATTCTCCAAAAGACAAATGATGGAGCTGTCTCATATCTTAAGGATAGAATTAAGGAGATGGAAGCCACGGTAAAGAACCTTAATGATGTTATTGTGAAGATCGATGCCCAGATAAAGGATCTTCAGAAACGTCTGGAACAACTTTACCGGCAGGCTCAGCAGGAACAGCAACAGGGCGCAGGTAATCTTCAATAAACCTGCTCCATATATCTGCAGGTGTTGTTAATGTTTCGGGGACTTAAAGAAAAATTTTTTTCTGCCAGAAAAAAACTGGAAGATTCTCTTGTTGAGGTTAAAGTCGATGCCGATTCTAAGGCATCCGGTGAGATCGAACAGGTAACCCCCGAAGTTACATCAAATGAAAAAAAACCGGTAGGTCTGACTGAAAAATTAGTCTCTTTTGTCAGAGATCGGGAATTTATTATATCTGAAAAGGATATCTCCGGAATTCTAGATGAACTGGAGATAGGACTCCTTGAAAGTGATGTGGCTTTCTCTGTTACTGAAGAGATACTGGCTAGGATTAAAAGAGATCTCTCCGGTTCAAAACGTAAGATCGGAACCTCGGTGGATGGCATAGTCCGGAAGGCTCTGGAAGATGCTCTTCTCGGTGTGCTTGGCGAGGGTGTCGAGATCTGTTCATTTATCAGGGAACATAACCGGCCTGTCAGGATACTTTTTACCGGTGTGAATGGAACCGGAAAGACGACTTCAATTGCAAAGGTGGCCAGGTATCTTCAGAGTAATGGATTCTCCGTAGTTCTTGGAGCCGGAGATACATTTCGTGCTGGTGCAATTGAACAGATAGATGTCCATGGTGAACGCCTTGGGGTCAAAGTAATCCAGCACCAGGAAGGATCTGATCCTACGGCGGTCCTTTATGATACTGTTGAATATGCAAAGGCACACGGGATCGATGTGGTGCTTGGAGATACCGCAGGCCGGTTCCACAACAGGGCTAATCTGATGAACCAGCTTGCAAAGATAAGACGGGTTATACAGCCTGATCTTATCGTATATGTTGATGAGGCAGTAGCAGGTAATGATGCTGTCTTACGGGCAGAAGAGTTCTCAAAGTCAGTCGGGATTGATGCCGTCATGCTGACCAAGGTAGATATGGACCCGAAAGGTGGAGCAGCCATTTCAATTGCATATGCGGTGGGAAAACCTCTCCTCTTTATTGGAACCGGACAGGGGTATGAAGATATTATGCCATTTAATCCAGGTGTCGTAGTGGAAGATCTGCTGGGAAGTGGATGATGCTTGACTCACTTGGCTCCAATCTAAAGGATGCATTAAAAAGACTTGCTGGAAAGACGGTTATTGACAGGGCAGCTGTTGAGGAACTGGTTAAAGACCTACAGCGTGCTCTTCTGCAGGCTGATGTCAACGTAAAACAGGTCATGCAACTCTCCCAGACGATTAAGAAGCGAGCTCTGGATGAACAGCCTCCTAAAGGAGTAACCGCAAGGGAACATGTCCTCCGGATCGTATATGAAGAACTTGTTAATCTTGTTGGAAAACCGGTTGAAGTCAACCTGGGACGCCAGGTAATCTTAATGGCCGGGCTTCAGGGCTCTGGAAAAACCACCACTACTGCAAAACTAGCCCGATTTTTTAAGAAGAAAGGGATGAAAGTATCGGTAATCTGTGCTGACACGTTCAGGCCTGGTGCTTATACACAGATAAAAACCCTTTGTGAACGAATACATGTTTCATGTTATGGTGATCCTGCTGAAAATGATGCAAGAAAGATCGTCAGAGACGGGCTCTCACAGATCAGGGACGAGGTTATAATTGTTGATACCCAGGGGCGTCATGCTCTTGAGGATGACCTGATCTCTGAAATTATAGATCTCAATACTATTACGAAGGCTAATCATCGCTGGCTAGTGATCGATGCAGCACTCGGTCAGCAGGCGCGTGAACAGGCACGTGCTTTTCATAATGCCGTTGACATCGACGGTGTTATAATTACAAAGATGGATGGAACAGCAAAGGGTGGGGGAGCGCTTTCTGCGGTTGCAGAAATTGGATCCGGGATCGTCTTTGTTGGTCAGGGAGAGACTATAGAGGATCTTGAATGGTTTGATCCGAATGGCTTTATATCCCGGCTTCTTGGTATGGGTGATCTTAAAGCCCTGGCTGATCGTGTTCAGGAGTCAATCGATGGTCAGGAGATTGATGTTAATGCCATGTTGTCAGGCAAGTTCACCCTTCGTGATATGTATAAACAATTAGAGGCCGTGAACAAAATGGGACCTCTGAAACAGGTGCTTTCCATGTTGCCACTCGGAGGGATGGATCTTCCCTCTGAAGCCCTTGATGTTACGGCATCGAAGATGAACCGGTATAAAGTGATCATGGATTCCATGACCCCGAAAGAGCTTGATGATCCAACAGTACTAAATAGTGCACGAATAGCCCGCGTTGCCAAAGGGGCTGGATCAGGGCTTGATGAGGTCAGGGAACTGATCAAGTACTACAAGATGATGAAACGGACATTCAAAGGGTTTAAAGGGGGAGAGAAAGGGATGCAGCGTCTCATGAAGAAGTTTGGGAAACTCTCCTGATGACCACCTTTACGGTAGTTGGTCATACAGCCCGGACTGATGCAGGATTTTCATTAAATGATCTGCCTGGTGCAGGGGGAAGGATGGATCTCTTATGCAGGGCGGTCGGATCATCACTGTTTCTTTCTCATGGTATCCGTACGGATACAACAATCAACCTTCTTTTATTAGGTCAGCCAAGGCCCGGGTTTATAATTCGTATATCCGGGGATTCGGTCAGGTATCTCTCACCTGATGAACGTAATATTGCAGCTCTGATAAAAAGGGCTTTGGAGATACCTGTCGGAAAGGTCTTCCGGGATGTGAGGCCTGGTGTTAGTGTCAGAACAGGAACTCTCGGTGAGATTGTCAATAATGCTGACTATGCAGTCCTTGATGAATCCGGAGCTGATATACGGGACCTCAGTTCCGCTGATATGCCTGATGCGTATATTCTGTCTGATAATCTGAATTTTACTGCTGAAGAGGATGAATACCTGCGGAAATTACCACGGTATTCACTTGGGCCCGCTGTGGTTCATGCAGATCATGCCATTGTGCTTTTATTAAACGAGATAGATCGTAGGAGATCCTGATGGAACTGACTGAATTGTATCAGAAGATGAAAGAATACGGAGTTGTTTGTGACCATTGTCTGGGGAGAATGGTAGCCAAACGTTCTTTTGGTCTGACAAATGATATGCGTGGGCTTGGAATAAGGATATCTGCTTCCCTGGCCCTGAATGAGCCGTTCTCTCATGAACAGGTACCCTGCTGGATATGTGGTAATTTTTTTGATAACCTTGATATCTGGGTGGATATGGTTGTTGATGCAATAAAGGGAATAGAAGGAGAGACATTTGTCATCGGGTCAAAAGTACCCCCACTCATCAGTGAGTCTGAAGAGATGGTATGGAGTGATCTCTGTCTCTCGGATCCTGAACCCTTAAAATCAGAGATCAATCGCGAGATAGGCAAACTTGTCGCAGTAAAGACCGGACTTACCGGGGATACAAAAGATCCAGATATAATTGCAGTAATTGATATAACCGGTGGCAGTGTCGAAGTCTCTATCCGTCCGGTTTTTATATACGGTCGATATTTCAAGTACGAACGGGGAATACCTCAGACACACTGGGGATGTTCAAAGTGTCATGGGGCCGGGTGCGAGGTCTGCAACTGGACCGGCAAGCAGTATAAAACATCAGTCGAGGAACTTATCGGGAATCCACTCCTTCCTGTGTTTAATGCTCAAAATGCCGTTATGCATGGTGCAGGCCGGGAAGACATAGATGCAGTAATGATCGGATCAGGAAGGCCATTTATCCTCGAGATTGTTCATCCGCTCATAAGGAAAGCAGATCTTTCAGATCTTACAAGGATCATCAACGAGGCAGCCGCTGGAAGGGCCGGAGTCACTGATTTACGATGGAGTTACAGGTCTGAAGTGGAAACTTTAAAGAGTCACAAAGGGCATAAAAAATACAGGATTCTGGTCGATATAGACGGTTCCCTCCCGGAAACCACCCTTCAATCAGCACTACAGCAACTATCCGGGGCTATAATATGCCAGCGCACGCCGTCACGGGTAGCCCATAGGAGAGCCGATAAAGTACGTGAACGGGGTGTTCTTGATATCAGGTGCACAGGTAAGGAAGGCAGCAATTACATACTTGAAGTAACCGGTGAAGCCGGACTTTATATCAAAGAGCTGGTATCAGGAGATCAGGGACGGACAACGCCTAGTCTGACAGGTATCTTATGCACACCTGCACGTGTAGTACAGTTAGATGTAATAGACGTGGAGGGATTAGAAGAGGAGAAATCTCATGGCACTCCATAACGGACCAAGAAAAAAGACAAGGTATAAGTTTAAGAAAGATCTCAGGAGCCGGGGAGTTCTCCCGGTTACAAGAGTAATTCAGACTTTTGAGATAGGTCAGAAGGTTCATATCGTCTGTGAACCGAGTATTCAGAAGGGAATGCCACATCACAGATTTCATGGAAAGACAGGTGCAGTAGTTGGTCAGCGTGGCAGGGCATGGGTTCTGGAGATAAAAGACGGAAATAAGTATAAAACCGTAATATCAAGGCCCCAGCACCTTCGTGCCCAGCAGTGCTGATTCTTAAACGGAGGAAATTGGCATGAAGATAAAAGGAATACTACAGGAACAGGTAATAACCCTTCCGCAGCTTAAAGAAGAGTTGCTAAATGTCGAAGCAGCCAGACAGGAGAGCGGAAAGGAGATGTCATATGAACTGCGACGGAGTATTGAACATGCCAATCAGATTGCCAAAACCTCTGCAGAGATGTCATCAAAGCTTGCTCTGGCATTATCAGAACTTGACAAAGTAAAACCTGATGTGGCGTATCGTATCGCCAGTGTTATGCCCCGTACAAGAGACGAAGTAAGGGCTGTATTTGGCAGAGATAAATATTCCCATACTCCTGAAGAACTGGATGCCATTATTGATCTGGTAATATCTCATTTCGGGTAGGCGGATCCTGATGAAAGAAGAGAAGAAAGAGATCAATGCTTTGGTACTGGATATTCTCCCTAAAGGATATCCTGAAGACCCCAGACCAATGTACCGGAGGGAGCCTTTAATTCAGGCAGTGGGAATCGAGCAGTTTAAACTGCTCGAGTTAATTCCAAAAACCCTCAGCGTTGAGATCGGTGAGCAGGTTTACATAGGTGGGGGAGAACGCCCAAAGATAGAGCGGGTAAAAAGACGTCTGCGATATGACGAACTTACTCATGGTGCAGTTCAGGAACTTCCGTTTGTAATTGAAAAGATTATAAAAGAAAACGAAAAGAACTACATTGACTTTTATAACAAGGCACTCCCCATAACCCCAAAACTTCATATGCTCTCTCTTCTTCCTGGGATTGGAAAGAAGCTGATGTGGGAGATCATTGAAGAGAGGGGTAAAAAGCCATTTGAAAGTTTTGCTGAACTTTCTCAAAGAATTAAGGCAGTCCCACACCCGGATCGAATGATTCTTAACCGGATTATTCTGGAGATCGAGGATCCTAACGAGAAGTATCACCTTTTCACCTCAAGATGAGATCGTATCGGGATCAGCATTTTTTAATTGATCAGCATAGTGTTGCCAGGATTGCCTCCCTTCTTGAGGTATCCGGGAGAAAGGTACTTGAGATAGGTCCTGGCAAGGGTATACTAACAAGGGCACTTCTTGACAGGGGTGCATATGTCTGTGCTGTTGAAATTGACGACAGGCTTTTTAGTCATCTTTCTGCTGTCTTTTCAAGCGAGATATCAGCAGGTTCACTCACACTGATAAAGGGTGACGCAGTAAAGGTCAGGTTGCCACCCTTTGAACTGGTTGTGGCTAATCTTCCTTATTCCATATCCTCTCCAATTACATTCAGGCTTTTAGATAAAGGATTTGAATCAGCCATACTTATGTACCAGAAAGAGTTTGCCGACCGGATGCTTGCTCCGGCCGGTTCAAGGGAATGTGGGAGGCTGTCTGTCATGATCCAGACATATGCCAGAGCAAGAAGATGTTTTAACCTCCCCCCTGGTGTTTTCTCACCTCCGCCTGAAGTTCACTCATCAGTTGTCTGGATTGAACCAAGAGAGCCTTTGTTTCAGATTAAAGATCGCATAGCTTATGAACTGATAGTAAGAGAACTCTTTAACCGGAGAAGAAAAACCGTGCACAACTCTCTAAAATCCCTGGCCGGATTAATCGGGGATGAAAAGATCAAATCTGCAATAGAATCCCTTGATCCTGAAATTCTCAAATCAAGGCCAGAGGAACTTTATCTTGAAGATTTTGCCACCATATCAAATGTCTTCAGTGCCTGATGAGAGTCAGGTATATCCTCCTAGGGAAGACTCGTTTTTGCTACACGAGGCTGTAATCAGTGAGATTTTGCCTGATGATTATGTTCTGGAAGTTGGGATTGGAACAGGTTTTGTTATCTCTGATCTTCCTTCCTGCAGGCTGGTTGCAGGCACGGATATCAATCCGCATGCTGTCGTTACAGCATATAATAAAGGCATTATGGCATTAAGAACCGATATGGCCAGGGGTCTTAAACCTGTCTTCACCCTGGTTCTCTTCAACCCTCCTTATCTGCCGACCGGTCCATTAGAAAAAATTTACGACTGGCTTGAATATGCTTTGGACGGCGGGCTGGACGGACGGGAAACACTTACAAGATTTCTTGAAGAGATACCGGATTTCATGACAAAAAACGGCAGAATACTTATTCTTATCTCTGAACTTCAGGATTTTGACCTGTGTGAAGGCCTTTTCTCATCTTCCGGGTTTTTATGGAGTATATCTGGGAGTAAACGGATGGAGGATGGGGAAAACCTCCGGTTATACCGTCTGAATAAAAAATAAGTTGGGTTATTTGTGCATCCGGAATTATCATAGTGAGATTATCAACGAAAAGAAAGAAAAGCCTGCATGAATGACGGACCTATTATTACACGCTATACTGGTCTCCATTCATAATATATTATCTGGTTGGCATATTATATCAGCCCGATCCATTTCTTTGTCAGAATTTGTTCTTTGTTTTTCTGCATGTCTGGCAAAAGGATAATAAATAATCATCGCAATTCCGATTGACACCAATCCCCAGATAGCAGCCCTGATATCACCTCCGGTAACCAGATAATGAGCGATAACCGGAGGAGTAGTCCAGGGAACATCAATAAATGGTCGACTTATCATACCTAAATCCATGAGCAGGAATGTACCGGTCGTCAGTGCCAGTGTACTGATGATGAACGGAACCATAAAAACCGGGTTCATTACAATAGGAAAACCAAAAAATATCGGTTCATTTATGGAGAAACACTGTGCCGGAAGGGAGAGACGGCTTACCTCCCGGTACCCGGGATCCTTAGACCTGAACATGAGAAATGCAAGGGCAAGGGTAGCTCCGGTTCCTCCAATGTTGACAAATGTCGAGAAAAAACCTGAAGCGGTGATATAGGGTAATGGTTGACCTGATGATATAGCTTCGACATTTGCCGTGAGGTACATAAGAAATATAGGCGCTACAATCGAGTCCATTGTATTATCGCCATTTATTCCGATAGACCATAGTATGGTTACAATAAACGCATAAAACAGGATACCGGGCAGTGTGTCAAGGGCGAATACCAGAGGGTGAAATATTGCCTGCACAATGTCATCTATTGCAATATCGAGAACAAACCGAATGAGCCAGAATATTATAATCAGGAGAAAGAGTGGAGTAAGGGACCGAAAGGATTCCTGTACTGCAGGAGGAACGCTTTCAGGCATCCTGATCACCAGTTTTTTGTTGGTTAAGAATATTTTCACCGGAACGGTTACCAGTGCAATAATGATAGCGGTGAACATCCCGATAGAGCCGAGGCTTTCCATGGAAAGGGTGTAATCACCAGATGTTCCGGCTGGTACCAGGTGAATCATCAAAAATATCAGAACCGCAATGATTGCACAGGAGAGGGGATCGTCTCCCTTCAATCTCCCCAGGTCATAGGATATGGCAAGGCAGACATAAACTGATATTAGTCCATAGGTTGCACTGACGGGAATTTTGAGGAGTGGAAGATACGGGGCGATAATGGCATTCCACCCGGGAACCGGGAAATTCGCGATGAGAATAAATAAGCTCCCGATAATGAGCGGAGGGACTATTGCCACCATACCTGACCGTACTGATGAAAGATACGGATTAGTATCAAGAAATTGTAAAGAAGGAATAATATATCTTTTTACGAAGACCTTACCTGCATTCATACGTTACCCGTCGGAAAAAATGGAGTAACCCGAACAAAGAGAACTAAATTCACCCATGTAGTCGTATTCCCATGTAGATGCATCCTTCATCTCCTTCTTCACGAAATAACTCTACAAATCCTAACCGGGTGTAGAACTGAATTGCACGTGTATTTTTCTTGCTCACCCCGAGATGAACGCCCAGTGATCCACTTTGTGAGAGGATATCCATGAGTATTTTCATCAGTATCCTTCCCAGTCCCTGCCCCTGAGCCCGCTTCAGAAGATCAATATGCAGATGTGACGGATATTCTTCATACGGCTGGGGAACTGTATAATCCGGTATATGATAACAAGTGTATACCATTTCAACTGGAGTCTGATTCTCCTTTTCTTTCCCGGGTTTGGGAAAACGTTTGCATAATTCAGGCCTCCATTCATTCTCATAAATATTATAAAATGCCTTCGAATCAAGTGCAGCTAACGCATATCCACAAATCCCGATTCTGTCCTTGAGAATTAGACAATGCTGTGGTTCATAGGTAATATATGGCCCGACGAAAATTCTGCCCAGTGCATCCGGATCATCAAGGTATAATAGGGTTGCATCTTCTCCATAATTGCCAGTCTTCAGACAGACATGGTAAGCACCAGGAATGTCTTCAGGATTGGCCGTTTGAATGATATATTCATCACGTTCTTTCTTTATCGTAAGATTCAACATTTTAAGGTATGGATATGTTGTCCGGTTATTTGCTATTTCTCTGTTCGGGATTGAGCACATATTAATTCCATATGAAAAACCTGGATTTGAATAGAGGTAAGACCCTCTACATTAGTTCCGGATCTAGTCTTTTATTGCTTTAACATCCCGGGTAAATAATTTCACTGCATCCTCCAAGGTAAAATTAATTGGTATCTTAACGGTTTTGACTTTGATTGGTTTCTTTTATGGGGCATTTTTGTCTTCATAAATCTCATCATCGACTATCAGATGCCAAAAAATCGTAATAATTTACGAGATAGGGCCACTGCAGGCTTACCTTTTCGTTGATATTTTTTTACTCTCGTAGAATTTAAAAGTATGTTCTCTTTCTTTTTGGCAGCAGAATGAACAACTTGAATTTTCCTTGCTTTTCCACGATCTTAAAAAATTACTGCATATTTGAATACCTGTGCATTATCTCTTCAATACTGCAATGCCTCATTTCAATTAAGGAACTGATGACAGAGTCTGAAAAAATCATTGCAGATGTCTCAAAAAGAGTTCCAAGCGGAGTACTTGCAGGTGTTATTGATCTATGCTCGCCTTTTAGCTGACGGAGGTCAAAGTGATCAGAACCGATGAGACTGGTCTCCTCTTCCGTATTTAAACATACTACACAGTCAGCAATGTGTGACATTTGCGACTCTTTCCTTCCTGTTATAAGACAAATATGCCCGCCTATCTGGCGGGTTGTTTCGCAGGCTTCAAGTACTGATTTTGTCTTCCCTGATCCTGAAAAGGCTATAAGGGTATCATCCTGGTGAAATGATGGTGTCACGGTCTCTCCGACGACATAAGCAATAAGCCCGAGATGCATAAGTCTCATGGCAAATGCCTTTCCAATAAAGCCTGATCTGCCTGCTCCTACAATAAAGATACGTCTTGCCCGGGTAATCTCTGTCAGGAAACAGTTGATCTGTTCCTGATCAAGAGATTTTGCTATCTCTCCGATCCGATCGATCATCATGAGCATCAGATCACGCGGGAGAATGCAGGTTTGTGATAATGGTTCAGTAGACATCGATAATCTGGTGTTTTCAGATTGGTTCTGAATGTTCATCATTCTTATGTTAATGTCTGAAATATCTTACACCAGTAAATATCATTGCCATGTGGAGACGATTAGCCGCTTTTATCACCTCTTCATCCCTTATAGAGCCTCCTGGCTGGATAAGGGCAGTAGCTCCGGCTTCTGCTGCTACCTCCAGTGTATCAGGAAATGGAAGAAAAGCATCTGATGCTGCTACAGATCCAGCCAGGGGGAAGCGGGCTTTGGAGATAGCAATCCTGGCGCTGTCAACTCTGCTCATCTGACCGGCTCCGATACCAACTGCCCTTGATTTATCAGCAAATACAATTGCATTGCTCTTTACATGCTTACATATCTTCATGGCCAGCTGCATCGCAGCTTCTTCATCCGCTGTCGGATCACGTTCGGTGACAACAGTCCATTCCTCTCTGATTACCGGTGTACTCTGGATGAGAGCACCTCCGTCAATGGTTCTTACCTGGTCGCCCTGTATTGGCTCTGTAAGTATAAGAAGCCGCATATTCTCCTTTACTTTCAGGATATCCCTTGCTTTCTCTGAAAAAGAAGGTGCAGCGAGGACTTCGATAAAGGTAGATATTATCTCTTCTGCAAGGGCGGTATCTACTTCCCTGTTTACTGTAACAACTCCTCCGTAGGCTGATTCCGGATCAATATCACGGGCTTTTATGTATGCATCCACAATTGAAGATCCCAGTGCCACTCCACACGGATTATTATGTTTGACTATTACTGCAGCACATTCATCAAATTCACAAAGGAGGCTGAAAGCGGCATCAAGGTCAAGATAATTATTGTATGACATCGCTTTCCCCTGAAACGGGTGAGATCCGGCTATTCCACTACTACCATATACTGCTGCCTTCTGACGCGGGTTTTCACCATATCTTAAACCTCTTCCCTCTGTGTACTGGACTGAGTATACATCCGGAAAGTCAGAATCAACTGAGTAAAGGTAGTTACTTATTGCACCATCATACGCAGCCATCCTGGCAAAGACCTTCCTGGCAAATGAGAGGCGTTCCTGTATGGTAATATTTCTTCCTGCCGATACTGCATTGATAATAAAGGGATAATCAGCAGGATCTGTTATTACCAGGACATCCCTGTAGTTTTTTGCTGACGCTCTTATCATCGCCGGACCGCCGATGTCGATAAACTCGATCAACTCGTCAAGGGGAAGCGCCTGTTTTGTCATCTCCTCAAATGGATACAGGTTGACGATAACCAGGTCAATCGGAAGGATGTTGTGACTTTCCATTACCTGGTCGTCTACCCCTCTTCTTCCAAGTATACCTCCGTGAATCCTTGGATGAAGTGTCTTAACTCTCCCGTCCATCATCTCTGGAGAGCCGGTATACTCTGATACATCAATAATGGGGATACCCGTGGCTTCGAGTACCTTTGCAGTGCCCCCGGAGCTTATTAGTTCAATTCCTGCTCTATGCAGCGCACTTGCGAGTTCTTTTATCCCTTCCTTGTTCCAGACCGAAAGTAATGCTCGCTTCATATGATCATAGATCTCTTTACTGGAATATGACTGAAGCGGTATTGAGGTCTCTCTTTTATAGTTTACTGAAGATCAACAGCCGTTGAATATGGTCATCGTGAATTTTACTTGACATGAAAAATCTCTGATATTTTACCCCCATAGTTTTCCTTTAGTAAATTGAAAAGAGTATTAGATATCGGATTTCCAAAGGGGGAGTATGACAAATAATTCAGGTGGCAGAGTTATGATCGTTGATGATGACGCAAATGTCAGATTTACAGTTAAGGTCGTTCTGAAAGATGCCGGGTTTGAGGTTATATCTGTTGAAAATGGAATAAAATGTCTCGAATGTCTGAAAAAAGGTTTTTCAGGAGTAATTCTTCTTGATATTATGATGCCTGAAATGGATGGATGGGATACTATTCAGGCAATTCTTGATAACGGACTTGAAAATGGTATAGTTATCTCAATGTTAACTGCAAAAGATAAGCCTGATAATAAAATGATCGGCCTTCAGGAGCATGTATTTGATTATCTTACAAAACCGTTTGAGTCTGAAGACCTCATAAGGCGTGTCACGTATTACATGAGTTTTGTCAATCAGAATGATAAAAGTAAATTATATTCATGAAGATTGTAATTATTGGTTCATCAACCGGTGGCCCGCAAATCATAGAAGAGATTTTTTCCGGATTTCCGGTTCTGCCACTGACCATAATAGTAATTCAGCACATCAGTCCGAATTTTATTCAGGTTTTTAAAAAACATATTATGAGTTTTACTCAAATGGAGACTCAAGTCATTGTAGACGGGTGCAAACTATCTGAAAAGAAGATCTTAATAGCTCCCGCCGGATTTCATCTATTAATTAATTCCAACCGTATTTGTAAACTGAATTCCGATGAAAAGATACATGGAGTAAGACCTGCAGTAGATCGTACAATGCTTTCGCTTAAAAAAAGGGAGAATGATACTCTCATGGGGATAATTCTGACAGGTATGGGTCGTGACGGGGCCGATGGAATTGTTCATATGCATTCATGCGGGGCGGTTACTATAGTTCAGGAGCCCCGAACATGTCCAATTAAAAGCATGCCCCAGGCTGCTATTGAAACAGGTCATGTTGATTTCATCTTTTCACCTGATGATATAAAAAAGAAATTAATTGAATTTGGGAGTATAACATGACACAAATCATGTTAATAAATCAATAAATTTGAATAATGACCTTTAATAGAGTGTAGAAATTAAAGAAATAAATTTATTAGGAAGTGATGAATTAAAGACTCTTTTCTTTATTACTACTGAATTCTGTAATTGTATCATGTCGATTGTTTAAACTTAAACCGATCAAGTTCATTGTTAATTGAACCGACAGCGATGTTAATATCTGTAATAACATTAGTAATCTGATCAACCATCGCAAGGGCCTCCTCACTGGTGGCAGATGAATTCATAGCATCATTAGAGGTTTCTTTTACTAGATTACTCATCTCATTTACACTCGCGGTGATCTCTTCAAATGAAGCTGCCTGCTCTTCTGTTGCACTTGCAACGGCCTCCATATTTTTTGTAATATTTTCCACTCCTTCTCCTAACTGGTTAAAGATATTCAAGGTGTCAGTCAGGGCTATTCCACCATCTGAAACTGCTTTGCCTGCCTGCATCATAGCATTCGAAGCAGCATCACTCTTAACCTGCAACCCACCAATCATGTCAGCAATATTTTCTGCAGACTGCCTGGATCGCTGGGCTAGTGATTTGACCTCAGATGCAACAACAGCGAAACCCCTCCCTGCATCTCCTGCCCTGGCAGCTTCTATGGCAGCATTTAATGATAAGAGGTTGGTCTGATTTGCCAGGTCTGAAATAAGATCAACAATTTTCCCAATCTCGTTCATCTGAGATCGTATTTCAGAGATTATAGTCTCAACCTGATCACTGGTCTTATTAATGCTCTGCATCCCTTCTTCAGCCCGGGCTGCTAACCCAATTCCTTTCTTTGCAAGAAGATTCGCCTCCTTACTCAGTTCAGCAACACGATCTGCATTTGTGGAAACATCTGATATATTCCGTGTGAGATCTTCCATTGTCTGAAGTACCTGATTTATCCCATCTGAACTCCTTTCAGCATTTATTTTCGTTTCTTCAGAATTTTTAGCGATCAGAGTGGCCCCCCTTGAGATATCCTCAACACCACTTTTGGCATTACTAGACCTGGTGGAGAGAAGTTTCATCTCCTTTGCAACAACAGAAAGAACCTTTGATACCCTGGTACTTATCATATCCAGAGCGTCCTTCATCATCCCAAGGTCACCAGTAATATTTAAGGAACGATCAAATTCGGCAGCAAAGTTACCATCTGCATACTGATCAGATATCCTTTGGATCTCACGAATTGCTACCTGAATGGAAATACCGATATTATTGAGTGAGTCTTTGAATCTGACATAATCCCCTGATACTCTAAGTTTCTCATCAACCCGGGCTGAAAAGTTTGCAGATGCTAATTCATCAGCCATTCTCATAGCTTCTTTTAATGGTTTAATAACTGCATCCAGAGTGTTGTTTACTCCGTCGACAATCTTCCTGAAATCTCCCTGGTGTTTTGACGCATCTGCCCTGGTATCCAGTTTTCCTTCGACCGCTGCGTTAGCAAGAACTCCCGCATCGGCTACCAGCATATTCACCGCTTCAATACACTGATTAAGATTATTCTTAATCTCGTTGAAATCTCCGTTATATGTGTCAGTAATTTTAGGGGGCACATCTCCTTTTGAAATCCTGTCTACGTATTCAGCAGCTACATTAAGTGGTCCTATAACTGCATCCAGTGTATTGTTTACTCCGTCTACAATCTTCCTGAAATCTCCCTGGTGTTTAGATGCATCTGCCCTTGTATCCAGTTTTCCTTCAACCGCTGCGTTAGCAAGAACTCCCGCATCGGCTACCAGCATATTCACCGCTTCAATACACTGATTAAGATTATTCTTAATCTCGTTGAAATCTCCGTTATATGTGTCAGTAATTTTAGGGGGC
>Ga0074198_1000405_pt1 | contig 47807 bp, 49 predicted proteins | sample EPASupsiteSAE323_FD_64527 | JGI IMG/M metagenome (GOLD analysis project Ga0074198, IMG submission 64527) | Bioremediated contaminated groundwater from EPA Superfund site, New Mexico - Sample SAE3-23 | ecosystem: Environmental > Aquatic > Deep subsurface > Groundwater > Contaminated ... | reverse complement strand
TGTACCTGGGCGACTTCGCCAGGATAATCCTTTATTGGAGGAACAAAGTCAATGGCTTCCATTGTCTTGATTGTTTCCTGAATTGCAGCCTGTTTAGTTGCTGCCTGCTGCACTACTCTCTGCATTGCTGGCATAATCTGCAATTCCAGTTCCTCAAAATCCATTCTAAATTCGTTGATTTCTATATAGTCAGTTTTTTCCAGTAGTTTAAGAAGTTGCGACATTTTATCCATATACCCACGCCCTTATTTACTTCTAATACGGGATAATATCCCGGATACTGCTTTTACAGTATTGGATTCATCAGGAAGTTCCACCAGGGGTCTTCCCTCAATATCATACTGGGTTACCTCATCATCCTCATAGATTACCCCCGCCATCTCCAAACCAGTTTCCTTGGCTTTTTTCAGGATTTCTTCTTCATTTTCAGTGTTAACCCTGTTTAGTACCAAGTATAATTCCTGGAATTTGATTTCAAGTTCATCAGCCAGTTGACCGATTCTCTGCGCGGTGAGTATTCCTCTTTTGGATTTATCTGTGACCACCAGCATCACATCCACGTTTTGAGTGGTTCGGCGGCTCAAATGTTCAAGTCCAGCCTCGGTGTCAATAATGATCACATCATAATTGGATGATAGGTTTTCGATTATTCTTCGGAGCATGTTATTGACTGCACAGTAACATCCACTGCCTTCGGGTCTCCCCATAACCAGAAGGTCAAAGTTGGGAGTTTCAATTATGGACTCCATTATTTTGTAGTCTAAGATATCCCACTTGTTCATCCCTGCAGGTATCCTGCCCTTGGCAGTATCTTCTTTTAACTCCTCTCTGACATCACCTACTGTTTTGTGGACATCTACCCCTAAAGCTTCGGGTAAGTTGCTGTCAGGGTCAGCATCTATTGCCAGAATATCCTTTTCAGTGTCAGACAGGGCTTTTATCAGGAGAGATGATACCAGGGTTTTCCCGGTTCCACCTTTACCACTTACTGCGATGATCACATTAATTGCTCCATCAGTTTTTCAAATCATTCACCTTAATCATAAGTAGGTTATTAATATCAAGATTTACTTATTTTTTCTTAATAATCACCTTTTCTGCGTATACTTTGGCATTCTTGAAGATTATTTTCACCCCTCCAGATGAAGGAAGGGTTAGTTCCGGCGCATAGGCAACAGGGGCCATTTGCATGCCTCCAGTTTCCAATTCACCCCATTCTTCAGGTGTTTCATTTTCAATGGTGATCTCTTCTTCAGGAGCTTCAGTGCCTGTAGTTTTAATTCGCTCCATTATAGGGTGGCCTTTTTCTTCCAAGAAACTGCGTATTTCCTTAAGAGTAGAACCATCCTCTTCAGTGGGTATCTTATCCATCATATTTTCAGGTATGTATTCTTCAACAGAGTCCTTTATCTCTTTAGGTAGCCATACAATCCGTTCAAAACCACCATCGGCTTGCAGGAATTTAGGTGAACGCATGTATTCCAGGCTGAGCCCGGTGAATCCTTCCACCTGCTTACCCCCAGAACACTGGCCAGCCATTGCAGAGAATGGTATTCCCAGTGGTGTTTCTCCACGGAAATCACGGTCAACGATCCCTATACCATCGAGTTCTGGAATATAGAAGGCAACTGCCTCAAAACAACCGCAGGAAGTATGAGGATATTCAAATACACTGTGTAAAAAGACCCTTTCAACTGTTCCCTGGGAGCGTTCATTTACCACTGCATTAACATTAGTGTACTCCCCTTTAACATCATCAAGAAGGTCTCCCTTCTCAACTTCAAATATAGGACCTTCGGGATCCATTTTCGCAGCAGCTCTACAATCAAACCAATTTATGGCCCCACAAAGGGCGGTTCTGTCGGGGGTTACCACACAGACGTGGGTGGGTGCAAATGATTGACACATCACACATCCATAGAAGACATCCACATCTTCATCAGATAGTTCTCTGGCCCTAGCATCCCTGGTCTGGTATTCTTCCTTGGCTCTGGAAACGAATTCTTCCACCATGGCAGGTTCAGTTAGGATAGTTACTGCAATTGATTCAATCAGTGGGAATTCTTCCTTGAAGAGTATGGATAGTGTTTTTGCCAAATGTTCAAGTTTGAAACCTGCGGCAAGGGCTTCTTTACTTACCCTGCACCATATGGCTTCTCTCTGATTAAGGTGCATGAAACCTTTAACGTAGTTGCAGAGTTCGTGAGTTCGGCGTTCTATTACACCTTCCAGTTCTTTTTCCAAGTGTTCTCCCTGGATTTCAATCAGGATCCCCAAAGGATGGATATCCTCTTCTTGCATGGCATCCAGTTCAGGCCCTATGACTTCGATTTTGCCATCTTCAACATCTTCTTCAACTTGCACCAGCTCTGCGCCCATGGACTTGGGTCCTGCCAGTTCCACAAACATGTTAGCTGCTCTGATACGTTCACCCTCATACATGGGGCTTACATCAACAGGTATATCTTCAAACATCCAATTCCTCCGTTTTACAATCCGCCTTTTTTCATCTCTATGATCAAGTCATTGATTAATGGATTAGCAGTTTATTTACACCATCTCCAATATCATTTTCGCTGAATTGATATTCATCTTATAAACCATAATCTCTTCCAGTTTCATGCTTGTTAAGATTCATCACCCGGTACCTATTTTTTCAAGATAATTAAACCACTCTTCGTCTTTCATGTTAGGGAATGATGCATCTGCATTGGAATGGAAAAATTTGCATATGGTAAGAGTTTTCAAGTGAGGAGCGTAGTGTTTGAGGGTTGACAGACCCTGTGAACCTATGTAATAAACACATCCCAGGAAAATCGCCAGGTCATGTTGTCCCTGACCATTCACTCCCTGCCATTCAGGGTCCTTAAGGAGGTTAACAATCTCCACAACTCCATATGAAATGGGGTTGAGACCTTTATCGTTGAATGCTTTGAAAGCATCAGCAGTGGTAACCACTGGAAGATCCCATCTTTCCGCTATTTTAGTAGCCAACGTAAGTACAGGGTCCTCTTTCACTAAAGGCCCCAGAATTAAAAGAGGCCTTTTAGCCTTTTTAATCATGAGTTCAGCTGTTTCTGGTGTTACCAGTAATGCCTGTTTCGGCCCTGCAATTACTGTGGGTTGCCATGGTATTACTCTATCGTTAGCCATTTAATCACCGTCCATTCCCATTAGAGAGGGTTCCTGGGGTATTTCACGAGGTTCCCATCCCACTTCTTCCAGTATTTCCTTCACATCTTTTTTATAGGTGATGGGAATATCTTTCTCATTACGGACAAATAAATGAACATCTGGAGGTAAAATACCATAATATCTTTTATAAAGATCCATATAATGGTTTAATTTGATTTGTCGCCCTTTGCCCGTGTCTGTTGGTCGGATGCAGAGTTTTGCCGTCATAACTATGGCTTCTCCCATGTTCTCTGCAGCGTAGATCAGGTGTTCTGGTGCCGGTTCACCATCCATTATTTTACCAGTCCTCAGATCCTTGATTTTCCAGGTTTCCTTCTTATCAGTTCTTCCCAATAATAATCGGCGATATTTTGAACCGTGCGGGCCGACCACTACCGGTATACCCCACCGGTTGACTCCGGTTGCAATTGCAGCTGCTTTCTGAGAGTAAGCACCCCAAGCAACACCACACGCTCCGACTCGGTTGAGGATGTAGTCGGCTATCTCCTCGAAGTTGCCTTCCAATGGTTTTTTAGCAAAGATGTTGGCGATCTTTATACAGGCCCCGGATATATGGGCGTTGGACACACAGGAACCTATGTTCAGTAATCCTCGGGAATCAAATTCACCACTGTACTGTTCATAAAGTGTTTTTCCTTCTTCATCACGGTATTCACCAATGGACATTGCCCCACATCCAGTGGCCACCACTATGTAGTTTCTTTCCAGGAATTCTTTTGCCATCTCCGCAACTTCTTTACCACCATCAGGATAGTTTGAACATCCCACAATGGCTATTACACCAGGTATATCTCCCAATACAAGTGGTGCACCTACTCTTCTTATTTCCACATCTTGTACTGGGCCTCGGCCAGCGCGTATATTGAATTTTTCGTCCTTGGCTAATTTTTCACCAGCCTTGGCTAACATGGACATAAGTGGAAGTTCCCGCTCGCACTCCTGTTCACATCTACCGCAGGAATAACATACATCGTTAAGGTATAGTTTTTCAAAATTAGAGAAGTTACCGGTTCCTGCTGCCACCACGGCCTCCATCATTGGTTTGTTGTTGGGGCAAACCCGGTTACACCAGCCACATTCCGTGCACTCCAATGCCAACTTTTGCACTTCATCTAATTCTGGCAATAATTTAAGTTTTTCCCGTTCGGGTGCCAGGATCTTGGCAACTTTAACTGAAACCTCACCTACCTTTTCAGGGTCAAGTATGAGGGCACCTTCAATTTCTTTATTTAATAATTTGGATACAATTACATCAGGATCCTTATCAGTCATATCTGGCAGACCAAGACACATTTTGTCTGTGGTGGCAATTACTGCTGTATTTTTGCTTTGGGCTTCTTCCAGTACATCCGTTCGGATACACTGTTCATCCACTATGATCACATCGGCAACCCCACTGCGTATGAATTTCAGCTGCCTGGACAGAGGACCTACTACTTTAGCCCGGTCATTGTATCTGGAAATATCAATTGCCGCACAACAGATACCGCAAACCTCTAAATCCTCTTCCTGACCTGTTTCATCAAGGTAATCCATTATACTGGCACCGGGAACCACGTTATGACCTATACACAATACTACTGGTTTTGAAGAGTCAATGGTACCCACACCCATCTCAATCAGGGGGGCATCCCCATCCCCTTTAGGCATGTTCAGGGCCACAATCTGGGCTAAATCACCTACTTCCCTTGCCAAATCATCCATAATACCTGAATGGAGTGATTTGGATTCAAAATCAAGGTTACTTCCTTCTTGACCAGTGTGACAGGCAGATAACAGGTGAGATAATTGTTCTTCCACATAACTTATAACATTCTTTAAATCACCGAGATTTTCAGGTTTTTGGCCTATTATAGTTCTGGTAATTGGAGCTTCAATATCTATATTATATCCCAGATCAAGAGGATAATCTTCACCCAGTTCTTCAACGAGATGGTTAATCATGTGTCTGGCATGGCCCGCATGGGCTGCAGTACCAATGTTACATGCTAAAAGAACTATACGTGCTTGCTGAGTTGCAGAATCAATCCCACAAGCTCCTTTCTTGTTCAAGAGGTCGCATTTTCCGAACGTACAAAGACAACACATGTCACAGAAAGGGGCATAGAAGGGCTCATACCTACTAAGTAGTTTAAAGTCCCATGATCTTAGATCTGTGACGTGGGGTTTTGGAGTTGGCCCCATAGGAGTCTTTTTTTCAGATACTGCTCCCTCTTTTTCAACTATTTCGCCTATGGATATTTTTAGATCCTTCTTTTTCCAAAAATCATCCTTGAAATCTTTTGGTTTAGACTTTGGTTTAGGTGCCACAACAATCACCGAATTATTAATGATTTATAATGATATTTTTTCATCTACTGATTAGAACATATATAGTTTGTGCATAACTAATCCTATTTTAAAAACAGTTTGTAATACTATAATAACACTTTCTAAAAAAAATCAAAATATATCCTATCTTTTTACAACAGTGATAGTTCGGAGATTATCAATTATCGCCGATTATATATAAATCTAAGGCCATTCATGGAGATGATATGGTACTTGAAAAAAAACTCGGCCATTGAATTAAAGATTAAAGAAAAAAGCAAGGAAGTTATAACGGTGTAAATATCCTCTATATACAGAATAAACCTAGAGTTTTAAGATTAAACCTTGGGTTCCAATCTTTTTATCATAAATGCCATGAAACCCACAATAGCTGGGAACAGGAATAAATACATTATTAAAAGTAGTATAGGTGGTACAACTGACCCCATAACCGTTGACGCGGCAATGATCATGATCATGAAGATAACTGGGCCCAGTATGGCTACAAACATGTAGATCATGGTGAAGGAGTTGAGTTTCTGAGCATAATCTTTGAGTTTCATTCTCATTTCATATGCAGTGTCATCGGCGATTACACTCAGTGTTTTGGCCAGGTCCCCTCCACTGGTCAGGGTTCGGGTAATCTGGTATATTGCCCGGGTTAATCCTTCGGAGTTAATTCTTTCACTCATATCCACCAGCGCCTTTTCAGTGGTTTCCCCATATTTTATTTCTTCCAGGGCCCTGGCAAATTCTTCAGACAATGGACCATAACCCGACATTGCAACAGAACGCATACTATCGTGCAATCCAATTCCTGCCCTTAATTCTGTGGCCATTTGTCTGAGAGCAAATGGTAACTCTCGTGAAGCTGCTGTAGACCGTCCTCCCATTTTGATTTTGGGCATGTACACAATGAACATGGTCATCAGCAGGATGATGATACCAAACACCAGTCCGATCTCAATACCAAATCCTAGTACCACTATAACTGTGAAGACCACTGCAAAAGAAAGAACACCAATAATTAAAATAAGTTTGGGGTCCAGTCCTGGTTTTTCCTCTTCTTTCAGGAGTTCTTCCAGGGAAGCTTTGCGTACCGCTGCTTTTTTGGCTTTATCTTCATCTTCAACTTTTTCCTTTCGCTCGTATTTCTGGTCAATGAGGTCACGGAAAATCTCAATCTCATCCTTTTCCATCCCCATTTTCTTAATAACTTTACGAGGAGATTTAGTCTTAGAAGCAGATTTAGTCTTAGAAATAGATTTAGAATCAAACGTACTTAAATTAGTTTTAGATTCTTTTTTAGTAGTGGACCTGGAGATTTTAGGCCTTTCAACTTCCCTAATCCTTTTAACAGGCTTTTGCACCCCCTCACCCACCTTCTGAACTCCCCCACCAACTTTCTGGCTGGAGTTTACCGTGAGGTTACCAATACGGTTGAAGACCTTTTTAATGCCGCCAAAGACCATTTATCTCACCAAAACCCTCTTTAATCCATAATCAAGTTTATTAATCCATAATCAAGTTTTACTGTCAATTCCCTTTATTATATCAGCCCATTAATCTATTAAATATTTATAAATTCTATTAAATTATATCACTAATTAAATGTGAACCCCTAATTTTAAAGTATTCTGTCCAGCATTTCGTCTGGATCTTTGTAGTAACTGTTCACACATCGACCCACTTCTTCAATGGAACGGATGTTGTTATCAGCCAGATATTCTAGTACCAGTCTTCTTTTTTCGATTTCCTCTTCAAGTTCAGTTATGCCCACACCCCTCATTTCTGCCATTTCCCGCAGGGTCTGACTGGCAATTCCCACGTACTCCACTTTATCGGTGACGTTATTCCATTCAAACACACGGTTGAGCTGTACATTACCCTCTTCCATTCCCACTACTTCAGCAACTTCAGTAATACGCCGAAGGGATCCTCCTTCAGCACGGTACATCCGGTTCTGCATGATGATGAAGTCCAGGGCAGGGATCATGATATTAGGCACGTTCATGGGGGGATTTATCAAACGGGTGATGGTTTCTCGGGCAGTATTGGAGTGAAGGGTTCCCATTCCAGAGTGCCCTGTGTTTAAGGCTGTGAAGAGGGTTATGGCCTCCGACCCACGAACCTCACCAACAATTACCCTGTCCGGCCTCTGACGAAGGGAGTTCTTAACCAGGGTATCCATGGTGAGTTCACCCTTACCTTCAATGTTAGGGGGGCGGGTTTCCATACGCAAGACGTGAGAGTGGGGTAACTGCAATTCCAGAGTGTCTTCAATGGTTATAATACGTTCCCTTGGGGGTACAAATGCAGCAATGGTATTCAGGGTGGTGGTTTTACCAGAACCAGTACCTCCGGCAATTATGGCATTACAGGGTTTTACACCCATACCATCGGTACACAACCACAGGAACCCTGCCAGGTGGGAGGACATGGTTTTGAAGTTAATTAAATCCACTACAGTCAGGGGGTCTTTTCTAAACTTCCTGATGGTAAGGGTGGGACCATCTGCAGAAACAGGTGGAAGAGTAGCGTTGACCCTGGAACCATCCTTAAGACGGGCATCCAGTATGGGAGTCTGCTGGTCAATACGACGGTTCACCTGCCGAGCTATAACATCGATTATAGCCCGAATGTCATCATCAGAATCAAAAACCACATTGGTGACCATCATCCCAATCTTACGATGGTAAACGAATACCTTGCTACCGGTACCGATAACCATGATCTCCTCAAGATCATCATCCTTGATCATGGGATCCAGTTTTCCGTACCCCAGCATCACCTGGGAGATCTGGGTGGCCAGTCTTTCCACATCTCGAACTCCCCGGGTCCTGAGGAATTGTTTAACCTCTCCTATGAATGAATCTTCATCAATGTTAAATTCTTCGCCCTGGGAGACAGCTACTTCCACCAGTTTCTCCCGGACTTCGTTAAAAATCAGTTCTTCCTTATCCGAAAAATGAGGGACACTCACATTGTATTTGGGGATCAGTCCTTCCTCTATTATCTCCGCCTTTAATCCGTCAGAAGCTTTCCTAACCTTTTTTGCACGTTTAGGCGGTTTTTTCATTATTTTATCTAGGGTAAACTTCTCCTCTTCTTCTTCCGGAACTTCTTCCCTAACTGGAGGTGCCTTCTTCTCACTAGGTAAAGGATACTCCTCTTCTTCAACTGAATCCTCATCCCGGTCTTCTTCAGAACCAAACTCTCCCAGAAGATCCTTCAGTATTTCCTTGCGCTTGTCCTTCATTTTCTCACAATTCACGAGTAGATTATTCCAATAGGCCATTATTCCAATGGACCATATGCCTCTACATCATTAAATTATTCCATTATTATTAGATTAGCTTAATATTATTTATATAAAGTATCAAATATTTAAGTATATGGACATAAAGTGCAGATGCAACCAAGAATGTATAAAAAAACCGCCTGCGGTCTTAGAGGAAATTGGATATATTTATTCTCCCTGTGATAACTGTCCAGAATGGAATTTTAAGAAATTCAAACCATTCAGTGAACAAATTGATCCCACTCAAAAGATGAATGAAAACTGGGGAAGATGCTCCTGTGGCCGCCGACACCTGGATGTGGTGGTGGCTCATATCCTGAGGATAATGCAGGAAGAGGGAGTGAAGGATGAAAAATCCACATTAAGGGATGCATGTATTCCCCTGATAACACCTGCATACCCACTTAAAGATGCACCTTACCTCTCCAAAGACACCTTAGTGATATTATCTCCGGACCTTAATGAAAAATGTTCAAAAAGAATATTTGGAGAAGTTCCTGAAGTTAAAGGTGTGCTTAAAGGAGATATTACAGACACCGTTGGAATTAAAGACAGTGAATTATCATTTAACAAATATGAGCTCCTGGCTGGCTGTGATATGCGTTGTGATCTGGTGCAAACCCCTGCCGGCCCTCTTTGTATCTACAAACATCAGGGTGAGATACATATTGAATTCCCTAAACCTGTATCTCCTAAAATTTCAACCTTAACTCGGGTTATGAGTAAATATGAGGATCCCAAAATATTAGACTGTACTTGTGGTCCAGGAACACTGGGGATAGCTGCCCTTAAATACGGGGCCAGCAGAGTGGTTTTCAATGATATTTGGTATCCGGCTGCCTACACCACCTCCCTTAATCTAGAAGTTAATGGGTTTCCAGTAGAATTATTCCCCAATAATCAGGGACTGGTCGCCCATGGCAAATCATGGGATGTGTACTGCCTGGACATAAAAGAACTTGGATCGGTTTTAGGAGAAAAATTCAATATCTGTGTGGTGGATACCTTCCCAGGGGTAGATACAGCCAGCTTTACCGAGGCGGTAATGGACCTCTGTGATGAAGTTGTGGTTATTTGAGGTATCTATTTAACCCATTCCCATGTACACCACGATTGCAGGAACAATTAACACCCCCATAAGATTGGATTTGTTAATATCCAAGTAATGGGGGAGTAATCCTAGAGCGATGGAGGTTATGTAGGTTACCATGACAAAAAAGAGATTTGCATGTTCCATCACTCCAAATAGAACCACCAGGAAACTCATAAAGATTATAACCGTCCAGGATAGTTTTTCATAATTTATTTTTTGCATGGAATGACTGAACCAATCCCCTAGTTTTATACAGAGCACCAGTGAGATGGAAACTGCAGTTACAGCCGCGAAGATCATGATTAAAAGATGGTTGAAGTCAAGTCCCTGTAATATTTGATTGACATAAACTGCAATTCCACTGCGAGGGTTGCCAATTAAATAAATGGCTATCAGGGAAAAAAGTGCATCTGATGCATTAACCCCACTCATGGCCACCAGAAATCCCTCCCTTTCACTCCCATTATTATCTGAACCACCACTCAATTCCTGGGCCAGAAGGCTTCCCTGGGCAGGTCCCATCCCTGGTAGAAATCCCAGAATACTACCGGCAATTCCCCCTGCGAATATCCCCCTGATAATATCCATATCAACTTCAAAATGGTGGTACTTGTTTTGAGCAGGTAAGATAGATTTTTGGGAAAGACTGTGAAGAAGGGTGCTCACCCCAAAAAGTCCTGAAAATAGGCATAAAAGTGAAACACTTGCGGATAATGGTGAATTCAGGGCGGTCCATCCCATGATTCCTGAGAAAAGAAATAGTATTGAAGACCATATCAATGAATTCAAATCCCGGCTGAGACGTATCAACATGTAAACCACTGCCACTGATAAAATAATCCAGATATACGGCTTTAACAATCCGTATAAAAAGGGTAACCCCACCATGAAGAGGGGTAAAAGTAGGATGGTTATGATCATAGCTCCAAAACCACCCAATGAAACCAGACGTATGGCTTCTTTTCCCCTTCCCTGAAGGAGGAGATGATGTCCTGGCATTACTGAAAGAACTGTTCCCTCTTCAGGCACCCCCAGAAACATGGAAGGAATGAACTCCAGCAGTGCGTGGGAAATGGACATGGATAATAAAAAAACAGCCAGGACTTCAGGAGAATAGGAGTACAGAAGAAAGGGTGATGCCGAGAAAACAAATGCACCTGCAGTGTTTACATGGATTCCTGGAATTAAACCGGTTATGACACCACAGAAGACTCCAATTATGCATGCTGATATAAGATCAAAAATCTTGCACACCCACCATCATGTTAATAATATTAATTATAAAAATAGTATTAATTATATTTATCTAAAATCATCAAGGGGATCTTAAAAAATCAATAATTACATGAAAAATATACCTAAAAGAAAAAAATTACTAAAAATGAGAAAAAAATAATTTAGGAAATGGTTTTTCCTAATAGGAAAATGGTTTTCCTAATATTATTTCTAAGTAAGTTTACATTAACCGGCGTATGTCCACTACTTCTACACTGGCCACATCGTCGATCTGGGCGAAAACTTCCTCTGCCTTCTCAGTCCCACCTTCACCATCATCAACTACCACTATTACATTGAGGGCTACCAAGCCAAAAGCTATTGGTTCTTCCTCAATTTTGTGTAGCTCAGTTCCTTCAGGTATTGATTGAGTAACTTTTTCCTTGATCTGAGCAAGATCCACTTCCGGACTTTCTGGCATTAATTTTATGGTTGCAACTACTTCTCCCATCTTAATTCCTCCAATTACTTGAAATTCCATGGATATTGAATCTCATGAATTTATTCCATAAAAACATTGTGTCTTCTTAAATGTACACAAGTCACTAATCTGTAAATTTAGTAAAAATTAGATTTTTTTTAGATTAATGAAGATTATTCAAAGGACACATATAATATATTAAAGAATATTAGTCTTTTAATAGTCCAAGTCCTTTAATAGTCCATTATAATTTATGGGCCTTTAAATCCGCACTTGCACTGGTATAGGTGGCCGAATGTTCGGCATTTCTGGCAGCGGTACAGTATTTCTTCACATTCAGGACATTCAAATTTCACATAAGTTTCTACAGGTGATATTTCTTGTTTGCATGATGTACATTCTATTTTTTCCATTCAATCTCCTCCGATAAACGTGTTTATAGAGCTTCGCCCTTCTAATGTGGCCATAACCCTCTCGGGGTGTTTGCCATTAACAACATAAGCGCTGGTTTTATATTTAAGTAAAAGCTCAGCAAAGCTCTCATCTAGTGATGTTTCACCAAAATTTAGAAGTTTTTTTGCACTAATTTCCTTGATGAATTGGGCGCCATCCAGTGATGGTCTATGTGTGTATATACCATCTACATCTGTGGTTATTAATAGTTTCGCCTCAAGTAGATATGATATATATAATGAGATGGAATCAGAGGTTACCCTCCAGGAGTGTTCTAGTGGATCCAGATATTCAAGGAGCAGGGATGGGATTAGAACGGGTAATTTCCCTTCATCCCGGACTTTTTTAACCTCTTCCAGGGATCTAACTGCCTCTGCCCCTTTAACTTTATCTGCCAGGAGCATGCCCACTATATCCATGCACATGATGGCAGTTTTATGATGAGTAGTTGGGGAAAAATTCAATTTATGGTGGTACTCCCTGATCTGGTTGGCCAGGTGGCCACCACCACATATTATTAGAACATCTTCACCCACCAGTTCCTGGGCCAAATTGATTGAATATTCCGGGAAGAGACTTCCACCTATCTTAACCACCCATTCCATATTATATTCCCTCCAAACAAGGTTAAACAGGTTAAAACATTAAATAATGTAATTTATACAGAATACATGAGTATAATATATATTATATCTGATAATAATACGATATCATAATATAATTACGGTATTTATTATACATTCATTAAATATTCGTGCAATTTATTTGAGTAATTTATTTGAGTAATTTGAGATCCTGTGTTATTTTATCTACCTTTTCATCCTTCTCCGGCCCTATTCCCAGACCAGTTACGGTGGAGGGGGGAATTTCGGTGTGTCCTGCATCCCTAACAAGAAAACTGGGGATTCCTGCTGCTTTCACCAGTTCATAAACTTCAAATAGTTCTTCCTGGCTTTTAACCTGAACAACTACTTTTTTCCCACCTTCCAATTCCCATTCTCTTATAACCCGCTCATCAGCCTTTTTATATGCTCCTAAACTGGCATGGCACGCCTGGGCAGCTAATTTACCCTTACTCATTTTCAGATCTGCTCTCATTACAATGACTTGTTTCATTTTCTTCCACCAAACAAAAAAGAATTACTGAATCAATTCCTTATATCAGATATAATATAAATTAATGGGTTATAATGTAAATCAATTTCGAATGTAAATCAATCTGGCAATATTATTTTTTAGAAATCATTAGGATATTATTTTTAAATCATAGGAAATATTTTAAATCTCCCGAAATCCTTGGGAACTATTGTACTCCAAAATATTTTGTAAAAAACATTCCTACAAATCATTCATAAGAGTAACTGGAAACAAATTTGTCTCCCCACTTAAAATAAAAAAATAAAAATTAAGTTTTTTGTTATTCTTATTTCGAATTTTATTGAATTTCAAAACTATTTATTATTAAATCAAAGTTAGATTGTTGCCCATCGAAATCCGCTGTTGGTGCACTACAAACAATGTAATAAAGGTTGTTGTTATCCTGCAGGGCCACAAAGCGCTCCTTCTTAGATACACCTGATTGAGTGCTTATGGTATAGACCAGTTCTTTAGAAGGAACTCCGTTTATGGTTCTGTCTTTTTCTGATATTATCTGCCCCCCTGCCGCCAGGATTTCAGCTTTGATGGCTGAAATCGCATCAGCCAATGTGCTGGTGGTTGAAATATGCTGGAAGAAAGCAAGTATCTGGTAATTATCGTTCTGGACGTTGTTGGGGTCTGCTACTGCAGCCAGAACTTCAGAGTTACCCTCAACAGTTAAACTTAACTGATCAGGTGAAAGTTCACTCCAGCCATAAGGATAGTTAAAACTGATTCCATTAGTATCATATGTTTTATAAACGTTACTGGTGCATCCCGATACAAAAGCCACCACCATACAGATACCTAATATCAAAAAAAGATATTTTTCCAGCCAAATCCCCCCTTAAAATGTTTATCAGAATTTTTTGTATAGTATTATCTTTAGATTTTGATGAAATAAATAATTTATTCAATAAGATTTATTCAATAAAACCTATCCATAAAATTTAAAACTATCCATAAAATTCCAATTATTATCCATAGAACAAAATTGAATTCATATCATATAATCCAATTTCTCCTCAAAGGCCCCCAAGTTCCCGCCTATAATAAAATAAATCATTGCTGTCTAAGTCTTTTCCCAACCCTTTCTGGATCAACTGAATAAACTTCCATTCCAGGAATAACAACCCTCACTACTGGAATCTTGATTTCAGGTCGGGTGAGATCGGTGTATAAAACATCATCAAAACCACATTTATCCAGAAGATTCAGGGAAGTTTCAATATCATCTTTAAAGGACTTTTTAGCCATGTTTTTAATATCGGAAATATTTATGGTGCCCTTGGATTCTCCGAACCAGTGTTTGTTAATCCGTTTCATACGCTCATATCCTGCCTTGCGCATGAAAACTGCCCGGGTGGTGTCTTCGCGTGTTCCATGGATCTGGGTAGCTCTGCTTTGAGCCACCTCGGTTAAGGCCCGGAGAGCTGCAACTTCCGGGTCGAGATGAGTTCCCACACCCAACGTTAAAAGTGCAGGGTCCCTGAGCACGGTGTCATCAGATACCGCGGCCATGGTGGTTATTTCCACATCAGCAGTCAAATCAACCAGTTTAACTTCTACACCTGCTTTTTTGAATTTGGATATGATATCATTTATCAGGGGGTTGTCTGTGTTTTCACAGTCCACTTCCATCTTTGGCTGGCGCAGGGCTTCGAAGATGCTCCAGGCATCTCTTTCCACAACTTCAGTTATTCCATGGAAAACTGCCTCTTCTATAACATTACCTGATGCCAGGCCATTGGTACTGGATTTGAATAGAAAACTTCCATTGGTTGGCTGGTATGGATGGTAAACTGCATTGGCGGGTACCAGACACTCCTGGTCATTACCTGCATCAACCGCTATTACCCAATCAATTTCAGTTTTATCTGCATCTGAGGCATTGGCAGGTAAAATCAATGATGATGGATCTATACATCCTTCCATTTCCTTAAAAGAACCACAGATAACTTTTTCATTATCAGATTCCTGCTGTTCAGCAGAATACCTTTCAAAAGCTTCCATCATTGCCGAAGCCTTGGCTTGTGGCTTGGTAGCCCCTTTTCCAGCGTAAATACTCACTGCACCCTCTGCAGCACCCGGACGGATGGCAGAATAGACAGGTATCCCAATACGATCCAGGTGGGTTATTTCAGCTATTCTGGTAACTCCGGCAACAGAAAGCTTTCCCTCTACCTTTTCTATGGTTTCTTGAGGGTCACGGCAACGGTGGGTGCCTCCGAAGTATTTTACTGGAACTTCTTTAAACATGTTAATCCTTACTTAAGATTCAGCTAGTAATTATATCGTAATTTCTATATCGTTAATCGCATATAAGAAATAATATAGGGATAAGCCATCATTATGAATGCTATTCCCGTGGTAACGACCCATATAACAGGATTCCATTTTAAAACTTTTGCCCCATCTAACATGAAGACCGGGAGCAGGTTGAAAAATGCTAAAAAGCTGTTAATGGTGAAACCCAGACCACAAATTAGTGTTAATATGGGTGAAAATGATACAAATTGAATTAAAACGAAGAATATTGCTGCCAGGGCTATGTTAGTTAATGGGCCGGCTATGGATATTTTTCCGTTTTCTTCCTTGGAGATGTACTGTCCGTGAATGTATACCGCACCCGGAGCTGCAAATACAAATCCTAGGGCTGCTGTTACTATGGCCAGGACAAGTCCTTGAACCCAGAGCCTGTATTCTGCATAAAAACCATATCTTACTGCCATAAATTTATGGGCCAGCTCGTGAAATACGAATCCAAATCCCACTGCCACCAGTGTGACGGGGATGAGTGAAATGAAGTCTCCCTGGTTAATATTCCGGAATACATAAGCAAAAACCCCGGCAATAACCAGCATGGAGATTATTATGTCCCTAATCTCATGGGATGTGAAGTTAACCATAATATATTAAAGAACCTCTCTTCATTTATAAATGATTTCCCCCATAGCATAAACTGTTCATTAACAGTAAAATATACTGAAGTTTATTGAGATTAAGAGTATTGATATAAAAATCAAATGATTCTTAATTGATGAATAATATTATTTACAATGGATTTTATTTTATTATAACTAACTAAATCAATCCATAATAAGCTTAATCAACTCCTCCCTGAAAATAATGATATTTTCTCTCTTTTAAAGCACCCTCCCCCAGATTGTTTAGTGAATGGCTAATAAATATTTGGAGAATTATTTAAATAATCTCAACCAATAATACTAAATTAGAAACAAACGAAATTAGAAAACAATACTATTAAATTTAGAGTTACATGTTAAATTTAGTATTTTCTCAAAATATTACCTGATGTTGATTTGTTTAAGTAAATATCAACACACGATCCAATAATGGTGATTTACACGAATTCAACTTGCGAATACTGTCAAATAGCCGGAGGATACGGGAAACTTATATGGGAAACAGTCCACTGGAACGTATATCTGGCACCAAGCCAACGTTATCTTGGAACCTGTGTGGTGGCTCTTAAAAGGCATTGCAGAGATCTTTCCCAGGTAAAAAATGAGGAATGGATTGATTTTGCATTGGTGGTGCAGAAACTGGAAAAATCCCTGGAAAAAACATTCCAGCCTACCCTCTATAACTGGAGCTGTTTTAAAAATTCAGTTTTCAGGAATGAAAATCCCAATCCTGAGGTTCACTGGCATTTCATACCCCGTTATCAGAACCCGGTGGATTTTGAGGGGATCAGTTTCCATGACCCTGATTTTGGATATATTCCCCTTCCTGAAAAAAGAGAAATTCCAGGGAAAGTCATGGATAAACTCGCCCTAAGAATTAAAGATAACATTAAATAAGAATAAAATATCTATTAAATTTCATAATATCATTAATATAATATTTTTTTAATAATTATGAGATCATTTACAAGGTTAGCCTATGAAAATAGATGAAATAATACAAAAAATGAATCAGGAAAATTTCAACTCGTTAATTATCCTTAAACCCGAAAATATAGCTTACGTTACCGGTTTTAAACCTTCAAGCATCTCAGTTTTAATATTAAAAGAAGAACCATTACTTTTATCCTCAAAATTAGACCTGGAAGAAGCTCATCAAAAATCACACCTCCCTGTGGAGGAATTCAAATCCCTTGATAAACTTAAAAAAACCTTGAAAGAAAGTCACCCTGGAAAGATGGGTGTAGAACATTCCATGACTGTAGGAATCTACCAAAAATTTTGTGGGGATTTTCAGGTAGAACTCACCGACCTGATTGAACAGTTCAGAGCAATCAAATCTACGGATGAAGTTAAAAAAATTAAAGGGGCCATCAGGATTGCTGAGAATTCATTTGAAAATTTGGATTTTTCAGTGACTGAAGATAACCTGGCAGCGCAGCTGGAGTATAACATGCGCAGTGCAGGTTCTCCAAGCCCTTCCTTTGAAACTATTGTGGCTTCCGGATCAAGATCAAGCCTTCCACATGCTACCACCACATCTAGAAAGGTGGAAAGTCCAGTAATGATAGACTGGGGTGCGTTATATCAGAATTACGCATCTGACATAACCCGGACTATAATCCATAGTGAAGAAGAGGAAGAAATTTTTTCTATAGTCCTGGAAGCACAGAAAAAAGCCATAGAAACCATTAAGCCTGGTGTGAAAGCGTCTTACATTGATAAAGTGGCCAGAAATGTTATTGGAGAATATGGATACGGGGACAATTTCATCCATTCCACGGGACATGGAGTGGGTTTGGAAGTTCATGAAAAGCCATCATTATCCGTCAGGAGTGATGAAAAACTCAGAAAGGGAATGGTGGTAACTGTTGAACCTGGAATATACCTTGAAGGGAAATTTGGAGTTAGAATTGAAGACATGGTACTCATTAAAAACCGGGCCAAAGTCTTAACCAGCCACCCCCGAAAAATTATCGCTTAAAAAAACACCGAAGATTTTGTATTCTAGTATTTCAATAGAACTGGCATGAAATATGGTGATGGGTAAATTCGTATATCTGATAAGACTATTCGCATATTTATAAGACAGATTAGAATATATATTATAATACAAGATAATAATATAACTAATAAAGCCATACAGATATACCAATATAATAAATAAAGGTGAGAAAATGGCCATCATACCTTCTGCGCTTTCCCCCATATCTAATAGTATTGATAATGTTTTCCCTGACAAATACTTGGTTCGTCTGCAGGAAATGCTGATTCGTTCCGGTATGTATGTTAAGGCCTCTGATCTTTTAACCCTAATTGTCGGTGCAGGAATCTTACTGGGTATGATCGCCCTTGTAGCATTTCTCATAATGGGTGTAGATCCATTAGTAGGTTTTATTCTTGGTTTAATTGCTCCTGGCGCCCTTATATTTACCTGGATTTTTTTTATGATGGAAAGGAGAGTAGATTCCATTGAACAGGGTACTCCCGACTTTTTAAGGCAAATCGCATCACTTTTAAGATCAGGAGTAGGTGTTGAAACCGCCCTGGAAGACATATCCAAACATGGAGAGGGCCCTCTAACCGACGAACTAAAAAGGGCAGTAATTGAAATAAAAATAGGAAGTACCTTTGAAGACTCTCTTCTGGGAATGGGCGAACGTTTGAAATCTAAAACACTCGATAGAACATTCCGAATGATTATTGAAGGTAGAAGAGTTGGAGGCAGCCTTGCAGATGTTATTGAAACAGTTGCAGAAGATTTAAGGGCTGTTCTGGCACTACAACGGGAAAGAAAAGCCAACGTCATGATGTCAGTGATGTTCTTGTTAATTGCAGGCGTAATCGCCGCTCCCTTTGCACTGGGAATGGCCATGACTTACAATTCTTTCATTGGATCCCTGGGAAAACCCAACCCCCTCGCGGATGCTGCTTATATAAGCGCCACCGGATACATTATCATTCACTCCATAATTGTTGGTTTACTGATTGGAATCGTGCTTTATGGAAGCGCCAAGAAAGGAGTTAAATTCTCATTGGCCCTGGCTCCAGTGTCTTATGGAATATTTTATGCAATTATACTGGTTGGACCTGCTGTGATGGGAGTACCAACATAAATTAATACCGGAGTGTTTACTATGAAAATGATAGATATGGGAATAATAGAGGACGAAGCAGCCCAGACAGCCGCCGAATACTTAATGATATTCGGAGGCATCATAGTAATCGTCCTAGTGGCAGTCATCTCCTACCAAAATTATGTTCGCGGTCTGGGAGGCAACCTTACCAATGGTAGTGAAATTCAGAGTGTGGAAAACAATCTTCAGGATATAAACCAAACTCTAAACCAGACATAATAAATTTTTTCTCAAAAAAATAGGGATAGATTAAATTTAAGGGATGTTTTACAGGCATTGATACGTATAAAAACGATATTATCCATTTTATAACTAATATTTTTCTTTTAAGGGGTAATACCATGAAAATGCTGATAAACGGGAATTCAATCGATAAAGAAGAAAAAATCGCCGTTATAAATCCATTCAATAACCAGACTGTGGATCATGTTCCTCTTGGGGATAGTAAAAATGCGCGTGATGCTATTCAGGCTGCTAATAAAGCAAAAAAGTCCATGAATCAAATGTCTTCCCGTAAACTGTCCCGCATACTCTATGACATCCACCAGGAGTTGAAGGAAAAACACCGGGAAATGTCTGAACTTATCACTCTTGAAACAGGTAAACCCATACGTGATTCAAGGGTAGAAATGGATCGGTCCCTGCAAACTTTACTTATGGCTGCTGAGGAATCAAAAAGGATACATGGCGAAACAGTTCCCATGGATGCTGCCATTGCTGGGAGGAGTGCATTTGGATTTACCATTAAGATCCCTTTAGGAGTGGTTGCAGCTATCACGCCATTCAACTATCCAGTGAACCTGGCCATCCATAAATTAGCCCCTGCTCTGGCTGCTAAAAATACGGTGGTTTTTAAACCTTCCACCAAAGCCCCCCTTGCTGCACTGAAAATGGCACAGATCATGGGGAGGCATCTGCCCGATGGATCGGTAAATGCTATCACTGGCTCTGGAAGTCTTTTGGGGGATGAAATAGTAACCAGTGACTTGGTTAATAAGATATCTTTCACTGGTAGTGTTCCTACTGGTCTTTCCATTGCCCAAAAAGCAGGTATGAAGAAGTTAACCCTGGAACTGGGGGGAAACGACCCACTCCTGGTTCTGGATGATGCCGACTTGGACATGGCAGTCATGGGAGCAGTGGCTGGTTCCTACCTCAACGCGGGACAAGTTTGCATTGCAGTTAAACGGATTATCGTTCATGAAAAGGTGGCAGACCCGTTCATAGATCAGCTGGTGGCTCATACTAAAAAGTTAAAAATGGGAGACCCCCTGGATCCTGAAACCGAGATGGGACCCCTGATTGATGAGGGTGCAGCCATTCATGTGGAACATAGGGTTAATGATGCCATTGAAAATGGTGCTCAACTTCTCTGCGGAGGTAACAGAAAGAATGCTTTTTATGATGCCACAGTAATTGATCACGTGGATATGGGGATGGAACTTGTTCAAAAAGAAACTTTCGGACCTGTTTCACCCATTATAAGGGTTAAAAATTTGGATGAAGCTATTGAAGTGGCTAACAGCACCCCTTATGGGTTACAGGCCGGTATCTTCACCAGCAGTATAGAAAACGCCAAAAGGGCGGTGAAGGAAATCGAAGCAGGTTCCGTTCTTATAAATAAACAATCAACATTTCGGACAGATAACATGCCATTTGGAGGGTTTAAAATGAGTGGTATGGGTAAGGAAGGAGTTAAATATGCTGTGGAAGATATGACCCGTAGTAAGATGGTTGTTATTGGTTAATCCCCATATGTGGGTCAATCTTCGAATATTCTCTGTTTTATTTAGAGTAAATAAAAAAAAATAGGAAAATTAAAAAAGAAAATAAATTAATCACTGTAAAAAGTTTTCCACCAGATTTCTGGATTCATTCAATGCTTCCAGTGGAATTCCTTGGGGTATTTTTCCCAAATCTCCTTTTACATCCTTTAAAACATTACCTCCAAAGCCTAAAAACATTCCTTCACTGGTTATGCCCATGAAAACTTCCGGAGGGAGTAATGCAACTGCCACCGGATTAGCCTCTCTAACTTCCAGATCATTTGTTACCACAGTAATGGCCCGTTCCTGTAAGTTAACATTGCACACCAGTAGTTGATCTGCCTGAGGATGTTTGGAAACACTTAAAATTTCCCCTTTTTTAATATCTATTCCCATAACCGGGTCTTTGACTTCTCCCAGACTGATACGACCCTTGAGACCAGAAATGGTGTTGAGGAAAAATTTGATCTTAGCCAGGGACTCCTCCAGTTTCTGTTTCTCCTCACGATTAGCCAGTTCCAGAAACTGCCTGTGCCATGTCTCTCCCCCAAGTGCTTCCACTATTTCCATTGCCTGTTCTTCCAATAAACTTATTTGTGGCGTTTTAATCATTTCAGCCGGTTCCAAGTAAGAGTAATAAAGGGTCTGTATTTCTGAAGTCATTTTCCGGGCAGCCTGCAAGGCCTGTTTCTTATTCCATTTACCCTTGAAGTTAGCCCCTTCAACCGTCCTCAGGAAAAGTTCAACTGATTTTTCTGCCACCAAAAGCCTGTAATCGTTACTAGTATCCCACATTAGAGCACCTAAATATATTATTAATATCAATAATTTTTTGTTAAAATTTACATAACCCCTATTTCATATCCTAAATTTTCCACTAAGGGTAAATTAGTTTTTTTATAGGTATAGTTCTGGTTAATTCTATGCTTTTTATCTGGGATTACTATTTATAATTTTATGAAGACCAACTGGATTTAAGGTGTTACCCTAAAATTTCTCTCTCAAGAACCTCTTCTTTCGAAATATTTAAGTACAGGGAAGGGTTTAATTTAATTTAGTTAACGGTGCCCCCTGAAATGTATTAAGATGAGTTTGATAGACTAGGGTATGCGCCAAAAAATAAGAGGTGGAAAGATGGTGGAATTAACGAATCTGTACAACTTAGATGTGTACACCACCCGCGGAAAGTACGTGGGACGCATCCAGGACGTGATCTTAAACATCAAAAAAGGTAGGGTTTCAACCCTAAAAGCCGTAGCCACAAACCCTGACAAAAAAAGTGTGGGTATTAAAGATGTTATAACCAAAAGCATACGAATAGTTCCTGAAGGAGACGAAATACGACCTCTTAGAGAAGAAGGAACTGTGGAAATACCATACGACAGGGTTCAGGCAGTGGGAGACATTCTACTTATTAGTCCAGAAATTAAGGAAACAGCAGTACCTACCAGTACGGAGACTTAGATTTAGATGAGGGTTGGCATTCTGGGATGTGGCGCCATAGCTAACATTATAACTAATTTTGCCAGGGAAGGGAAGCTTGGCGTTGAAATCAATTTTTTTTATGACCGAGATATGGAAAGAGCCGAGAACCTGGCCTCCCAGGTGGATGGTCGGGTGGTTCTGGACATGGAAGACATGCTTAACCATGTAGACCTGGTGATTGAAGCTGCTTCCCCCCGGGCAGTGGAAGAAATGGTACCACCCATCCTTAAAGCAGGTAAGGATGTTATTATTATGAGTGTGGGGGGACTTATTGACTCCGAAATTAGGGGAAACTTGCAAAAATTAGCCAAAGAAAATAATTGCAGAATATACGCCCCTTCAGGCGCTATTGTGGGATTGGATGGGATTAAAGCCGCTTCTTTGGGTAAAATTGAGCATATTACCCTTGTAACCCGTAAACCACCTCGTTCATTGGGTATCACCACTGAAAAAGAGACCATACTGTATGAAGGTAAAGCCAGTGAAGCAGTTCAGAAGTTCCCCTTGAATATCAATGTGGCTGCCACGGTGAGTTTAGCTGCAGGTCATGAAATCGACGTTAAGATCATCGCCGATCCCCAAGTGGACCGGAACATGCACGAGTTAGAGGTAGTGGGAGACTTTGGAGAATTCCGTACCATGACCAGCAACCTCAGATGTTCCATGAATCCGAAAACCAGTGTTTTAGCTGCGTATTCTGCTATAAAACTACTTAACAGCCTCAATGAAAACCTGTTGGTAGGAACTTAAATCCTATTTTTATAAATTTTTATAAAATCTATTTTTATTAATCAATAACAAAAAAATAAATCATTGCAAAAAAATACTTATCTACATTGCACAAACGTATCTTATTAATACTTAATAAGATACGGTTAATATATGATATATAAGTTCATATAAAAATCCAATGATTATAAATTTTTTAACAAAATACAATCTCCGCTGATTATATGAAAGAATGTGAAATATTTTCGAGTTTAAAGGTTCCCTGTACTTCAAATACTGTGGTCAGACTTGATGGCAGGAATTTCTCACAGTTATCCCGTAAACTGGAGTTTGAAAAACCATACGACCCGGAATTTGTTAGGATCATTGCTGAAGCAGCTTGTCTGCTTTTCCAGGAGTTCAGTCCCCTATTCCTATATGCCTTTTCCGATGAAATCAGCCTGCTTTTGGGAGAGATACCATTTGCAGGGAGAGTTGAGAAAATAGATTCAGTTATGGCCAGTTTTTTAAGCGGAGCGTTTACCCGGAAGATCATGGAACAGGAGAAATTCAAGGGAAAAATTACCAGAACAAATCCCATCTCCTTTGATTCAAGGGTGATCCCCCTGTCTCGTGAGGGAGTAGTGGAGTACTTCCAGTGGAGGCAGCTGGAATCCTGGAGAAACTGTCTGAACGGATATTCTTACTGGACTTTACGGGAGGATCATTCTAAGGAGGAGGCAATGGAAGTCCTCCATAAAAAGAAGAGCAGTCAGTTGCATGATCTGCTTTTTAAGAAGGGCATTAAACTGGCTGAGATGCCAGCCTGGCAGAGAAGAGGGGTGGGGATCTACAAAAAAATGGTCAAAATTGAGGGTTTAAACCCACTGACCCAGGAAAAAGTCACATCCAATCGGAAGAAGATATTCATTGATTGGGAACTTCCACTCTTTGATGAGGAGTTCTTCCGGGTGAATTCACTGTTAAAATGAATTGAACTATTCAAAATTGATCAAAACAATAAATTCTTTTATCTTTTTATAATAGATTAAACTCCTTTATAAGGTATTAAACTCAGATTATAATATCTGATAAGAAGAAATGTATTCCTACTTACGTATTCAATTAAAACTTACCAACGTATCCAATTAAAACTTACCAACGTATCCAATTAAAACTTACCAACGTATCCAATTAAAACTTACCAACGTATCCAATTAAAACTTTTATTAAACTAAAGCTTTGAAAAAGTTTAAAAAAATGATCCATTATGACTGAAAAAGAAACCTGGATGGACAAGATTATAGGGCATGTCCTTGGGAATAAAGATAAAAATTTTCAGGAAATCCTTATTGACCGGGAAGTTACAGATGAAATAATCCAGATCGCCCGAAAAGCTCATCCTTTTGAATTTGTAGCCATGTTAGAGGGGAAAATTAAAGATGAAACCTTAACCATAGATGGCCTGGTCTTTTCAGCTGGTGAAACATCCCATCAAGGTGCGGTGATAAATACTTTTATGATACCCATATCCACCGGTACCGTTGGCTCAGTGCACAGTCATCCCGGCCCCAGTGCAACTCCCTCAACTGCAGATTTACAAATGTTCGCTAAAAATGGGTTTTTTCATTTAATAATCGCAGAACCTTACATGGAAGAGAGTATGATTGGATATAACTCATTTGGCGAAATAACCAGTTATAAAATAATTTAAATTACAAATAATTCATAATATTTCTCATTTTAATAAAGAAATTTAGTTTAACCTTAATAAAAGAATTTAGTTTAACAAAAATCAACATTTTAATATTCTTGGATTATGAATTAACAGAATTTTGATGTTCCTTTTAAAAAAAAAATCATATGATAAAAATAAGGAAAGAAAAAAAGGTGTGAAAGGTTGAAAAAAGTTTTGATCAACCTTTTTCTAAAAGGTTGGATTATAGGTTAACTGACACTGCATCGTAAACCTGATCCAGAGCCTTAATGGCATCTTCCACATCCCCTGAAACCTTCTGATCTACTTTAAGAACCATTACTGCTTCTCCCCCAGGGGCTTGTCTACCTACCTGCATTTTAGCAATGTTTATGTCATGTTCACCCAGTTTTGTTCCAATGGAACCTATAATGCCAGGTATGTCTTTGTAACGGACAATTAGCATGGTTCCTTCGGTTTCAACATCCACCTGATAAGTGTTGATCATGACTATTTTGGGTTCCTTGTCAAAAACACCATCAACACTAACTTCATTATTATCCGCCCTCATTTTAATGCTTATCAGGTTCTTGTAACCTTTGGAATCGCTTCTTTTACCTTCGGTAATGATTATTCCCCTATTTTTAGCAACTCCGGGGGCGTTTACCAGGTTAACTGGTTCGGTGAGTATGGGGTTCAGGACTTCCTGTAAGATCATCCTGGTTATTATGTCATGTTTTTGAATTTCAGCCAGTTCTCCGCAGTAGGTGATATCCAGCTCAGTTATGTTACCTTTAGCCGTTTGAATCAGGAATTTGCCCAGTTTCTCTGCCAGAGGGAAGAATGGTTTGATTAATTGAAAAGTTTCTTTATCCATCACTGGCATGTTAATAACATTTTTAGGGGATTCTCCCTGGAAAACCTTTTTAATCTCCCGGGCTACAATTATGGCAGCATCACGCTGAGCTTCGGAAGTTGAAGCAGCTATATGGGGGGTTAAAACCACATTTTCCAGTTCAAGAAGAGGATTTTCTTTTGGTGGCTCTTTTTCGTACACATCGAGGGCAGCGCCCCCTATTTCATCAGCTTTGAGTGCGTCATATAAATCTGCCTCTTTAATTATTCCGCCTCGGGCACAGTTAACAATGATGGCGTTCTCTTTCATTATCTTAAACTGTGGATTGGAGATGAGGTATTTGGTTTCTGGAGTTAGTGGTACGTGGATGGTGATTACATCAGCGTTTTTAAGGAGGGTTTCCAGATCAACCACTTCTACTCCCAGTTCTGCTGCGGCTTCTGGAGTGATGTAAGGGTCATAGACCATGACGTCCATGCCAAATGCCTTGGCCCGGATGACCACCTGGCTACCTATGCGGCCCATACCAACTATACCCAATGTTTTACCATTGAGTTCCATTCCCATGAATCTGCTTTTTTCCCATTTGCCATCTTTAACTGATTTATCAGCAATGGCTATCTTACGGGACATGGATAACACCAGTCCCATGGTGTGCTCAGCCACGGTTATGGAGGTGGATTCAGGTGCGTTGACAACCATTACTCCCTTTTCTGTGGCTGCTTCCACATCCACATTATCCACACCCACTCCTGCCCTGGCAATAATTTTCAGTGCAGGAGCGGCTTCAATAACTTCTCGGGTCACCTTGGTCCTGCTTCTTACTACAATGGCATCAAAATCTTTGATGTCACTTACCAGTTCTTCTGGAGTGATATCTGTACGCGCAACTACTTCTGCAACCTCTTCCAGCTCTTCGATTCCTTTCTGGTTTATCTGATCAGCGATAAGTACCTTCATATTATCCACGTTATCCATTTTTTATTACAAACTTATAATTATGCAATTTCAATTATCGTTCAATTATTTATTAGGTATGAATGTAGATTTAAATCTGTTGTGAATTCGCAAAAAGATTATACAAAATTTTTATAATATTTTCTATACTAAAAAAACCAATAATAATAAATATTTTTTAAATATTCACTATTTTAATAAGAAGATTATAAATTTAGTTTATTTTAAATGTTTTTTTTAACTTTAAATGATTTTAAAAATTATCAAAACAAGTTTTAGTTAATTTAAACATATGCCCCTGGTTTTAAAGTGGATTTTAAAGATTTAAGCTTCTAAAGCGCATAAATATATATCTTAGAATCACTATGATTTATACAATGAACTTATTGAAAGGTTCCTTGAATTGAATTTCTGGAACAGATTTTCTTAAACTCGAAATTGTGATGTGTTAGGAGGTTTAGATCATGGTCTCAGTGGATGAATATGTTATTGTGAGCTCGAATTACATTCCAGGATATGAGATTACAGAAACTAAAGGTTTTGTGTACGGCCTTACAGTTCGCAGCAGAGGTGTTGGAGGGCAGATAGGTGCCGGGATACGCTCCATGTTTGGAGGAGAAATTAAGGAGTACGTGAGTATGATGGAGGAAACCAGGGATGAAGCCATGACCCGAGCCATTGATCATGCTAAAGCCATGGGTGCCAATGCCATAATCAGCGCACGTTATGATTCCAACGATATTTCTGATGTGATGCAGGAGATCCTGGTTTTCGGAACAGCAGTTGTGGCCCACAAAGTTGAATAGAACAACCCCTACTTGCAAACCATAGGGACCCCCTGCAAAAAAGATTAAAATAAAAGAGATTTAAATGTTAGAAGGTTACCTTGAAATAGATGGAAAGATGATTCCCCGTACTTTACTGGGGACATCTCCTTTTATTGGAGCATCTCACTTTGGCCACCGGGCCCGATTGTACCTCCTGGATCTCTACCGGAACCCAGAGGCAATGGCCAGAGTGATGGCTAGATCTTACCAGATGGGAGTGCGGGGAATCCAACTGATACCCCACCCACCAGTGATAGAAGCACTGCAAATAGCACGTGATAACGGTTTTTCCATGGATATCATAGCCACCATCCGCCCCGAATCAGAAGACGAGGATATATCCATATTATCTGATCTGGATGCCAAAGCCATGCTGATTGACCCGGTGATTACCGACCAGACAGATTGGGACTTAATAGGAGAAAAGCTGGATATCATCAGAGATACCGGATCTGTGCCGGGCATGATAACCCAATTCCCATTCAACACCACCCGAAAACTACTGGATTCACCTGTGCTAAATGATTTCAAGCTTTACATGGTCCCCCTTAACCGTCTGGGATATTTAATGGACTGTGATGCCTACGGTCCTGATGAAAGAGCCCAATTCAGAGAAATGATCCTGAAAATGGATAAGACCATTATTGCCATGCACGTGCTTGCTGCAGGGATAATGACACCAAATGATGCCTTTGATTATCTTAAAACAGCAGATTACGTAGACATGGTAGCTCTGGGAATAGCTTCCGAGAAAGAGGCAGATGAATCTTTTTCTAAGCTGTTTAAACGTTGATGATCCTACCAATATCTAAAATTAAATACTAATGGCTAAAATTAAATAATATTGTAATAGTTAATTAAAGTCCCGTAATAGTTTAGTTAATTACACTCACGTCTTTCTGCCAGCATCTTTAAAAATTCAGCAGGGTTTTTCATTTCACCAATTTCCCAACTGTGAACCACTGGTACTCCATCGATACATTCAGTATCCTTCTTATTTTCCAGTATAAAGACTGCATCAGTGCCAATAACATCAGAAAGATCCTTCAGATTGGTGGCCATCTTGTTTAGCACTTTTTGGTTTCTATTTTTTTCAAGATCGGTCAGTAGTGGTTCTGCCTTTTTGGAAGTTGCTTCAGCCTGGGCCAGTGCATCGAAAGGGGTTCGGTTGGTGTTTATAACTCCAAACCCCAGATCAACCAGTTCTCGGGGTTCGCCTTTTTTAACTTCTGCAGCATCTTCATCCTTAGGAACCGCAAATAAGTTAACTGAAAGAGTGATCCTCATGTCAAGGATGCTTTCCAATAAAAATGCGGTGTCTGGTTGTGCCCGTACCCTGCCGGTCTCATATTTATAGATAGTTTCCCGGGATACATGGGCCCTATCAGCCAGATCTTTCAGTGACAAGTTCTGCTGCTCCCTCATCTGTTTAATAACCTGACCATCGATCTGAACATAATATCCACCCCGATCAGCGAATATCTCCGGGTAGATCTCTTCCACCACTATATTTCGCAGAGTTGAAGGTGCAATCACTGGTATCCCATGGCGTTCGTATACCACGTCTTCTTCCAAAGCCTCATTCTTGGATTTAAGGCCGATTAAGAGGGGTGAAGCAAAGAATGTGCGCGCTACTCTTTTTATTTCATGAGCGTGGGCTGCGCTGAACCCATCCACGTTAACCAGTACTTTCATTAAAAGTAGAAGTAGTTCCCTTCGGGCCACCAGATCAAAACAACTTCGATCATATATATTAGAAGTGTCAAAACCATGCTTGGATAAAAGCTCGTTGATCTCAATAATTACATGATCTCTATGTAAGGGCATGTTCGACATGAAAAAAACACCCCGGTGATATTTGATATGAATAATGTTGATATGAATTCTGATTTGTATAATATCTATGTAGGTATGGATGACACAGACTCTGTTAGTGGAATGTGCACCACATATATATGTTGTGTGATAATGGACCGACTTAAAGCTTGTGGTTTTAGAGTTGATGGTCCGCCACGTCTGATACGCCTTAATCCATTCGCACCCCATAAAACCAGGGGAAACGGAGCAGTATCATTCAAACTAGTTTTAAAATCAAAAAAAGAAGTTAAAACGGCCAAGAATATTATTCTGAAGATGGTGGAAGAACTGGCAGTAATGAAAGACCCTAAAACCAATCCCGGACTGGTATTTTATGAAGGTGAAATAACTCCCGAACTTCAGGATTATGCTTGGAGAACCATTAGAACTATTGTAACCCAAGAAGAAGCCGAGGAGTTATCCAAAAAGGTAGGGGCAGAGATATTCAAGTTCAAAAAGGGAAGGGGAATAATTGGATCCCTGGCAGCCATTGGCTGCCCCCTGACTGATGCAACCTATGAATTATTGGCCTACCGCGACCCTGCAAATTACGGTACTAGCAGGAGAGTTGACCCAGAATCTGTCCTGGAAATGGACCGAAAAACATACCCTACTACATTTGACAACATAGACGATGGTTACATGGCTATAACACCACACACACCCTGCCCTGTTCTTTATGGAATCAGAGGGGAAACCCGGGCTGCAGTGGAGGAAGCCCACAAACTGGTGAAGGTGTCTGAACCTGTGGAATCGTTCAGGGTGTTTTTAACCAACCAACACACGGATATGCACCTGCAAAAAGTGGATGCCATTTCCCAGATGAACCAGTTCCAGTGCTACATTGTCCGGGGGACTGTTAAAAGTCCACCTGTGATTATTGAAGGTGGACACGTTATTTTCACCCTGAAAGATGAATCAGGAGAGGTTGAATGTGCGGCATATGAACCTACCAAAGGGTTCCGTGATGTGGTTCGTCATCTGGCCCCGGGAGACCAATTGGTGGTCTACGGTGGAATTGGAAATAAGGGAACCCTCAATGTGGAAAAGATCAAAATCACAGATCTATCCACTTTATATGAATATATGAATCCCATCTGTAAATGTGGGAAACGTATGAAATCTGCAGGTAAAAATAAAGGATATAAATGTCCCCAGTGCGGTAGTAAGATACGTGGAGACTCCTTAGAAGATGAAGAAATTAAAGAAAGAAGGGAAGTTGAGAGGAAGATAAAAAAAGGTTTATATGAGGTTCCACCCTCTGCCCGGAGACATTTGAGCAAACCATTAGTTAGAGATTGATATTCCCTTATGCACCTAATAGGATATTAAATTAAGAAAATACGTAAAAAAAACCTTTAGATAATGTAAATCAATGGAAATAAATTTTTCTCAAATAATTAATCAGTGAAAACAGCTAATCAACGAAAAATTACATATAACCCGTAATGATCAATGCATTTTATAATCGATTTTACAGGTGGAAAAAATGATTACCCGAGATCTTGCAGAATTCATTGCTTCTGCCAGTTACCAGGACCTTCCAGGAGATGTGGTGGAACAGGCCAAGCTTTGCTTCCTTGATTTTTTAGGAGTTTCCCTTAGAGGGTCCTGTAGTGTAAGTTCAGGAATTGTAAGTAAGATCATCAGTGATGGGAGAGATTCCACTGTCATTGGCGGCGATACTACCATTCCCATGGCTGCGGCGCTAGTCAACGGGGTTTCTGCCCATTGTCTGGATTTGGATGATGGTCATCGTCTGGCTCAGCTTCACCCTGGTGCCTGTATAATTCCCGCAGCACTAGCCTTAGCAGAATCCTGTGAAAAATCTGGACAAGAATTCATTACTGCCATGATAGTGGGTTACCAGGTATCAATCCAGATGGGAATGTTTCTAAATCCAGGTCACCGTCAGAAAGGTTTCCACAGCACCGGTACCTGTGGAACTCTGGGAGCTGCGGCTGCAGCATCGAAAATAATGGATCTGAATGAAGAAGGAATTTTAAATGCACTGGGACTGGCCGGGACCCAGGCAGCAGGTTTACTGGAGTCTGATCATTCTGGTAGCATGGCTAAACACCTCCACGCAGGGAAAGCTGCCCAATCAGGAGTTTTATCAGCGTTACTGGCAGAGAACGGTTTCACTGGAGCCCACAGAATTCTCGAAGGAAAAGAAGGATTAATACAGACCATGGGTGATTTAAAAGAGGAAATAAATCCCCTTCAGAATTCTGGTACATTGAATCATTCTCCTGAAAAATTTGAAATCCTCAGGGTTTATTTCAAAAAATATCCAGTCTGCAGACATTTACACTCATCACTGGATGCTGCCATTAACCTTATGAAAAATAAAAACCTTAAAATCACAGATATTCAGGATGTAACTGTTGAAACCTATGAAATTGCAGCGCTCCATAATGAGTACCATCCCCCAACTGTAGAAGGAATCCGACAGAGTTTGCCCGTGAGTCTGGCCCTGGCTATTATAAATGGAAATTTGAATATTGAAGATATGGAATCCATCAATCCAGATGATGGAACCTGTGAACTTTCCAGGAAAATCCAGATTAAATGTGATAAAAATCTGGACCATCTTTATCCTCAAAAAAGGCCATCAAAGGTAACCATAAAAACCACAGACCACATTTACACCGAAAGAATTGATCTGGCTAAAGGAGAACCTGAAAATCCATTCACCAAGGACGAACTCTTAAATAAATTCAGCAGTCTTAATCCCCAGGTGGATGTGAATATTTTAAAGGATTTGGATGAATTGGAAGATGCGAATATTAATGAATTAATGAATACCCTTAATCAGGGGTTTAAATAATATTCTGCAATCATAACATACCGTAATCCTAAATGATTACTGTATATTAGAGTGATATAAAATTAGTTGAATGGAGATGTTTAATGAAATATTTGAAGAAAATTAACTTTATGATATTAATTTAAAATATTAATTCGAAGATAATTAACCATTATGATATTAATTCGAAGATGGTTTACCATTATGTTAAAGAAAATAGTAGTAGAGAAAAGGTGAATGATATGGACACTCATAACTTTTTGAATAAGTATGGAATCATTAAACCATCTGATAATTTACCTGATTCAACTAAAAGGTTTCCAGATGGTGCCCAGTATCGTTTTGAAGTTCCTGGGATCCAGAAACCCGGAGCCCTGGAGGGTCTTCTGGAAGCCATGGACATATACGAGATTATGGTGCACAGGGTGACCCAGACCAAGGGGATAATGCTCTTAACTGACAGTGAAATCCTGGAAATGGCAGATCTAGCCAGTGATGCCCGGATGGAACTCTTTTTAAGTGTTGGTCCCCGCGCTCCCTATGACACCAGTGCCTCGGCCCGGACCAAGGAAGGTGCGCGGATAGGATACAGGCTCAGAGGTTACGATAACCTCACCTACGCCATTGAAGACATTAAACGGGCTGTGGATCTTGGTGTGAGGGGAATAGTGGTCTATGATGAGGGTCTCTTGTGGGTTCTGGGTAAAATGCGCGAAGAAGGAGAATTGCCTGCCAGTGTGCACTTCAAGGTTTCAGCCCACTGTGGTCACGGAAACCCTGCCTCTGCGCGTCTTGTGGAAACGATTGGGGCTGATTCATTTAACCCGGTGCGGGATCTGCAGATAGCAATGCTGGCTGCCATAAGACAATCCATTGATATCTCTCTGGATATTCACACCGAAAACCCCAAATCTTCAGGAGGATTCATCAGACATTATGAAGTACCTGAAATTATTAAAAAAGCCTGTCCAGTGTATCTTAAAACAGGTGGAGCAGTTGCAGCCCATCATGGATACGATACCACCCGAAAAGAAGCAGGTGAAAGAGCAAGGCAGGTTTTGCTGGTCCAAAGCATGATCAACCGCTTTTATCCAGGAGCAGTTATATCCAAAAAAGGAGTCAAAGATATGGCCATACCCGAGTAGAAATCAAAGGAATAAATCCCTTTATATTTTATTATCTCCTTCATTATCATATTCAAATTTAGATTTTTACTCAATTTCAAATATTGATTCAATCAAATATTATTTAATATCTCATAAAAAATTCAAATCAAGAGATTAATCCCGCTTAGGAGCCATTTATGTCCACAAAAATCAAAGACCTGGTTAAAGATGCAGTGATAGAGGCCAGTACTACATTCAGAGATGACCAGATTCAGGCCTACCAAAGGGCAATTGAAAAGGAGGGAAATGATAATGCCCGCTGGGTTCTGGAGTTGCTCCTGGAAAATGAGCAAATAGCCAGCAGTAATAAAGTTCCCTTGTGTGACGACACTGGAATTCCCCATGTACTCGTGGAATTAGGAATTAATACGCAGTTTTCTCCAGATTTATTTAACCAAATAAATGATGGTGTGGCTTTAGGTCTTAAAAAACTCCCTGGAAGACCAATGGCAGTTTCAGGGAATGATATAGAACGAATTGAACAGAGCAAAGGGCTTTACAATGACCCTGGAAAAGTAATACCTCCATCTGTTTTGGTGGATACAATGGATGGAGATGGTCTTAAAATCCATGTACTGATGTTAGGCGGCGGTCCAGAGATAAGGAGTCACACTTATCGTGTTTTTCACCAGCGGGATCATGGAAACCTTTTTAAGGAAGCGCTGACATGGATGAGATCAGAGATTCCTAAGTTGGGATGCACACCATGCATCCCGGCACTGGGCATTGGGAGAACCCATTATGAGGCTTCAACACTGATGCTAAAGGCAATGGCCTACGGGAACCTCAATCATCAATCAAAAATTGAAAAAAAGATAACTGATTCCTTGAATCATACCAATGTTGGTGCCCTTGGTCTGGGGGGTTCAATCACCGCCCTGGGGGCAATGGTGAAAGTAGGACCACAAAGGGCCAGTGGAGTTCGTATCGTTTGCATGCGTCCCTGTTGTTGTGTTGAACCAAGAAAATCATCTATTTATCTTTCACAAAATGCACTGGAGTGAGGAAAATGGCAATTGGAAGAGAGACTGTGGAAAATTTATTAAAGCTTACCAAGCCCAAATGGAGAACCTCCATTACCAAGGTGGAACCTAACCGCATAATCACCCGAGGATATCCCCAGGAAGATTTGATAGGAAACATTTCATTCCCTGAAATGGTTTATTTGCTTCTAAAAGGAGAGCTCCCCCATGAAAAACAGGCAAAAATGTTAGAAGCTGTTTTAGTCTCATTCTGTGATCATGGAGTAACCCCTCCCAGCACCCAGGTTGCCAGGATTATGGCATCCACAGGGGCCCATATGAACACCTGCGTTTCAGGAGGACTTTCCTCATTTGGAAAACATCACGCAGGTGCTCTGGAACGTTCTATGTGCATGTTACAGGGATTGATCAAAAAAGGTATTGATTCGGAAGGACCTCCTGCATCAAGATCTGATTTAAAAGATGTTGCAATGCAAACAGTGGAACACTATCTGGAAAAAGGAAAAAAAATACCAGGATTTGGTCATCGTTTCCACCATGAAGATCCTAGACCCACAAAACTCATTAAAACCGCTAAAAAATATGGGTGTTTCGGAATCCACACCGAATTAGCCGTTTCCATTGAAAATCTACTCCTGGAAATGAAAGGCATCCGCATGAATATAGATGGTGCCAATTCCGGAATACTGTCTGACATGGGTTTTGACTGGAAATTAGGGACAGGCATATTCATGATAGGAAGAGTTCCAGCCATTGTATCCCATATCCACGAAGAAAAATCCGCTGAAAGTCCTTTTAGAAAGTTTGTTGAAGTTGATGACATCTATTATAATGGTTCAGAATCCAGAAATATTGATACAGATAGAGCAGAACTACATACTTCTAAATAAGTCTCATATTCTTTTTCATACTTCGAAAATTAAATAGCAAAAGATAAATATAAGCCTTAATAGATTTCCGTTTATCATGGTCATATTAGGGTGATTTAAATGACAACGATGTCGGAAGCGATTACAACGATAAAAAAGGCTGAAAGTGATGCCAATAAACTAATAGAGGATACAGAAGCCAAGTCTTCTGAAATGGTCCAAGAAGCCAAATCTAAATCAAAAGAAACCATAGAAAAGGCCAAAGAAGCGGCCAATAGTGATGCTGAAAAGATCACTTTTGAAGCCGAAACTAACGCCAAAAAGGAAGCATATCAAATAAACAATCAAACCACTGAAAAAGTAGAGATAACAAAAACAAAAGCTACCGGTATGGTTGATGAAGCTGCTGAAGTCATTGCAAAAAGCATATTATAGTGTGAGAACCATGTTCAAACCGGCAAGGATGAAAAAGCTCAGGATAATCACCCTGGATAAGTACGCTGATTCTGCAGTGAGTTCACTTCACGAAGAAGCTTTAGTCCAGATCGATGATATATCCGAGCGCATACAACAGGACGCAGAATGGAGACAAATCTTAAAGCCCTCCAGCGCCTCTCCTTTTACCGGTAAAATTTCTTCCCTTTTGATGAAAACCTCAGGAACTGTTGATTTTCTAAAATCAATGGCCAAAAAAGAGAAGGGAATTTTACCCTTGGTTAAGGGTTTCATAAACCCACCACCCATTCTTAAAGTAGAAGTAGAAGCTCTGGATGTTGAAGAACTAATTCAAAAAGCCGAAAAAATCCTGGGAAAAGTAGAATCTCAAACTAAACCCAAGGAAGAAAAAATAAACCAGCTCGACTCTAGGAAAACTGAACTTGATAATGCCCTTAAAGTTGCTGGAAGTCTTTCGAATTTTGATGTTGATCTCGGTCTTCTGGAAGAATCTAATTATGTCTCTTTTATTGCGGGAAAAATATCCTCAGGATACTATGATGAGTTCATTGGTAGTCTGAAGGATTTAACCGACGAAATTATAGTTTTTGACCAGGAAAGTGAATTGAAAGGATTTAAAATACTGGTTATTGTAACTGTGAAAAAACACACCGAAGAAGTTCTAAGTCAGTTGCGTAAGATGGAGTTTGAAAGATTTGAATTTTCAGGTCTTTCCGGTAAACCCGGGGAGATAATCCAGAAATCAGAATCTGAACTGGAATCTATAGCCCTGGAAAAAAAATCTGTTTTAAATGATCTGGCAGACATATCTGCTGAATGGTTTGAAAAACTCAGAGCTCTTAAAGAAGAGTTAGAAATCGAAAAACAACGCAATGAAGTGTTTTCTTCATTTGGTGAAACTGAAAAAACTGTTTTGTTTGAAGGGTGGGTACCCGAGAAAAAACTCAAAAAGGCTCTTTTAACCATCGACACATCAACTGAAGGTCATTCCATTGTGGATGTTGCTGACCCTGATGTGGAAAAGGATGATATCCCTGTTCAACTGGATAACCCCAAATTTGCCAAACCCTATGAAATGTTTGTGCACATGTATTCTCCCCCAAACTATCGGGAGATTGACCCCACTATCCTCATGGCAATCGTATTCCCATTTTTCTTCGGTTTCTGTCTCACAGAATCCGGTTATGGTATAGCCGATGCCCTTGTGGGTTACATTATATTCCGAGGACTGGGAAGAAACAGTAAAACCATGGCCAACCTTGGTCTGATTATGGTTGCCTGTGGAGTATGGGCTATAATACTGGGACTGGTTACCAACAGTTTCATAGGAGACTTTATACCCCGGTTTATCTGGGGAGATCCAACTATGGCCATTCCAACCACCATACCCTCCATAAACTCCTTCGCACACCCAGAAAACATACTTATAATCGCATTGGTTATAGGTGTTATACACTTAAACCTGGGTTTAGCAATTGGAGCATACAACAATATAGTCCGAGGAGACACTAAAGAAGCGTTAGGAGCTCAAATTGTGTGGTTTATCCTGGAAGCAGGTATTGTATTACTGGCATTAGGATACCTCTTATTTGGAGGAGGAATATTAATGTACGCCGGAATAGGCGTCTTAGTATTAAGCTTAATCATGCTGGTTTATTTCAACGGCCTGTTTGGAATTATGGATTTGTCCGGTTTCCTGGGAAATGTCTTATCATACGCCAGACTACTGGCACTGGCACTTTCCACCGGTGGGATCGCAATGACAGTGAATATATTAGCTGGAATTTGTGGTGAAATGATCCCTCTGATTGGAATAATAATTGCACCAATAGTATTTATTGGAGGACAGATCGCAAACCTTGCATTCCAGACACTAGGTGCGTTCATAAATGCATTGCGTTTGCATTACGTTGAGTTTTTCGCTCAGTTTTACATAGGCGGAAGTCAGAAATTCAAGGCTTTCCGTGCCAAAAGAAAGTTTACGAATATAGGAGGAAAATAACATGGTAGAAGTCGCTTTAGGAACAGCATTAGCAGCAATCGGCGCTGGATTAGCCGTCGGTTTCGCAGGATTAGGATCAGGTTTAGGTCAGGGAATAGCAGCAGCAGGAAGTGTGGGTGCGGTGGCAGAAGATGAAGATATGTTCGCCAGAGGTATTATCTTCACTGCACTGCCCGAAACTCAGGCTATTTACGGTTTTCTAATTGCTATACTGCTTATGGTTTTCACAATTATGGCTAATAAAGCACTACCAGCATCCTTAGGTCTGGTGGCAATAGGTGCAGGAGCCGCAATAGGATTCGCTGGTCTTGGTTCTGGTATGGGTCAGGGTATAACCGCATCCTCAGCAGTAGGAGCAGTAGTTGAAAACGAAGACATGTTTGCCAGAGGTATCATATTCACCGCCCTACCAGAAACCCAGGCTATTTACGGGTTCCTGATTGCTATACTCCTCATGGTATTCGGTGGAATTCTGGCAGGATGATAAAGATGAGCGCCGGGACAGATAAGATAGTCTCAAGTATAATGTCTGATGCCCAGATAAAAGCAGAATCCATATTAGCGGAAGCTGAAAAGGAAAATGAATCCATTCTCTCTGAAGGTGAAGCACAAGCAACAGCTGAAAAAGAGAAAATCTTAGAAAACGCCGAAAAACAGGCAAAAATGAGGTATCAGCAGATTATCTCAGAAGCTAAGATGAACTCTAGGAGAATGGAACTTGAGGCTCGAGAAGAAGTAATTGAAGAAGCATTCAAAAAAGCAGAAGAAAAGCTTAAGGAAATAGCTTCTTCAGATGCAGCTGAATACAAAGCATCTCTTGAAAAAGTAATCAAAGAAGCTGGTGCAGAAATTGGGGGAGGTGATCTCCTGGTCTTCGTTAAAGAAAGCGATGTGGCCAAAATAAAAGGTAACCTACCCACCATTGAAAAAAGTATCAGCAATCAAACAGGTAACCCTACTAAACTGGAGATGGGAACAAACATCAACACCATTGGCGGAGCTATTCTAAAAACCAAAAATGGTGATATAGAGGTTAACAACACCATCGAAGCAAGGATGTTAAGATTCAAAAAATCTCTAAGATCTGAAGTTGCCGGGATACTGTTCAAATAGGGGAGATTTCACATGGCAGAGGACATTACTTCATTAGTCACTGGACTGGGATTTCCCTCTATTGAATCTTTTTTAGCAGCAGTAATTCTAGTACTGGCCATCTTCGGAGCAATCGTAGTTATAGCAACCATCCGACCCGTTCTGAGCATGTTTCCATACACATATCCCAATGCACGTGTAAGGGCCAGAATAGGAAGGATATTCAATGAAAAACAGTTTCAGGAAATCATTGAGGCTGCAAACATTGAAGAAGTTAAAAACTACCTCCGAGGATTCCCAGATTACGCAAAATACATTGATCAGTACCCCCTGGAAAAGGCTCTGGACACCCAGCTTGCTGAAAATTACGATTTAGTAGCAAGGATAACCCCTGAAAACAGCAGAGATGCTTTCAAGTTTCTCCTGAAAAAATGGGACATCAAAAACATAAAAAGTATAATAATCGCTAAAGAAGCAGGGTTAAGTCACGAAGAAACCCTAGACCTAGTGGTTCCATTCGGTGATCTTGCCGATAAACTGGACACACTTATAGACGCTGACAATGTAAATGAAGTGTTAAGTGCCCTGGAAGGAACAGAATACACCCATATCCTTGAAGATGCCATTCCCACTTACCAGGAAACAGGAATGATACTACCACTGGAAGCTTCCCTGGACAAGTATCTCCTGGAAAACCTTCTCAGAAGTGTAACCACCCCTGAAGATGACAACACATCATATCTAAAGACTTATGTAGGAAACATGGTTGATGGAACCAACCTCAAAATCATCTTAAGGGCCAAAGTGGATGGATTAAAATTCGAGGATATCGAACCTTACATGATCAGTGACGGTTACCAGATACGAGAATGGAAACTTAAAGATCTCATGGAAGCAGAAGATGTTGCCGGTGTGGTAAGTAGTCTGGAAGGAACAGACTATGCTCCAATATTAGCAGAAGCCATGGCTACCTACAACGAAACAGGCTCCATTGACGCATTTGAAAGTGCACTGGATAATAATGTGACCGAAACCGCCAAAAAGATATCTTTAAAGAATCAGTTCGGAATCGGACCCATGATTGGATTTTTAAGCAGAAAGGAAAAGGAAATCAAAAACCTGAAAATCATTGTCCGTGGTAAACGCGAAGAAGGATTCACCCCTGCTATGATTAAGGAGATGTTAGTATGAGTTCAAAAATAGCAGTAATGGCAGATCCTGACACCGTCACCGGTTTCATGCTGGGAGGAATCAAGGATGGATTTCCAGTCAGCAATATGGACGAAGCAGGAGATAAACTGAAGGAACTGACCAAGGAGTACTCTATTATTATAACCACTGAAGAAATAGGCGATAATTTCAGAGAAATGATAGATAAGATAAGCAGTGAAAGTGCACTGCCTATGATAATTGAAATTCCAGATAAAAAAGGCTCAGTAGATCGGGAATCAGACCCAATCAGAGAGCTTATAAAACGAGTAATCGGGGTTGAGATGGTAGAATGACTCTCGAAGGAAAGATAATAAAGATAGCGGGTCCTGTTATAACCGCAGACGGTATGAGAGGGACCCAGATGCATGAGATGGTAAAAGTAGGTGAAGACAAGCTCATCGGTGAAATCATCGAACTTGAAGGCGACACCGCCACCATCCAGGTTTATGAAGAAACAGCCGGTATGAAACCCGGAGAAGTAGTAGAAAGTACAGGAGGCCCATTATCCGTGGAATTGGGACCTGGAATTATCGGTTCTATATTTGACGGTATACAGAGACCACTGGAAACCATTAAACTTGCTGTGGGAGATTACATTGAAAGGGGTGTGGATGTACCCTCACTACCTAAAGATAAAAAATGGACCTTCAAACCCATAGCCACAGCTGGCAGTGAAGTTAAAGGTGGAGACATTCTGGGTGAAGTGCAGGAAACCTCTGCAGTAGTCCAGAAAATAATGGTCCCCCCAAGAGTCAGCGGTACCCTTAAAAGTATCGTTGGTGAAGGCCAGTACACCGTGATAGATGATATCGCAGAAGTGGAAACTCCTAAAGGCCCAGTTAAAGTGCAGATGATGCAAAAATGGCCGGTCAGGGTTGGTCGACCTTACAAGGACAAGTTAGACCCAGACATACCACTGGTAACAGGTCAGAGGGCACAGGACACTTTCTTCCCTGTGGCTAAAGGTGGAACCGCAGCCATACCAGGACCATTCGGATCAGGTAAGACTGTTACCCAGCAGCAGCTGGCTAAATGGGCCGACGCAGACATCATCGTCTACGTAGGATGTGGTGAAAGGGGTAACGAGATGACTGAGGTTCTAAAAGAATTCCCAGAACTCGAAGACCCTAAAACCGGTAAACCATTAATGGACCGAACTGTACTTATTGCTAACACATCCAACATGCCAGTGGCAGCCAGGGAAGCCTGTGTATACACCGGTATAACCATAGCAGAGTATTTCCGTGACCAGGGCTACGATGTGGCTCTAATGGCAGACTCCACCTCCAGGTGGGCAGAGGCCATGAGGGAAATCTCCGGACGACTGGAAGAAATGCCTGGTGAAGAAGGATACCCTGCATACTTGGCATCACGTCTGGCACAGTTTTATGAACGAGCAGGACGAGTTAACACCGTGGGAACTGAAAGCAAAGTCGCATCAGTAAGTGTAGTTGGTGCAGTATCACCACCTGGTGGGGACTTATCAGAACCTGTTACACAGAACACCCTGCGTATATGTAAAGTGTTCTGGGCACTGGACGCATCCCTAGCAGATAAACGTCACTTCCCATCCATAGACTGGCTACAGAGCTACTCATTATACGTAGACAGTGTGGAAGACTGGTGGGAAACCACTGTGGGCGCAGACTGGAGAGCAACCAGGGACGAAGCCATGGCCCTACTCCAGAAAGAATCCGAACTTCAGGAGATCGTGCAACTGGTAGGACCGGATGCACTGCCTGACCGGGAAAGGATCACTCTGGAAAGTACCCGTATGATACGGGAAGATTTCCTGCAACAGAACGCATACCACGAAGTGGACACTTACTGTTCCCCAACCAAACAATACCAACTACTCAAAACTATTATCATCTTCCAGGAACAGGCCACCGCCGCCCTGGAACGTGGAGCATCAGCAGCTGATCTAACTGACCTACCAGTCAAAGAAGAAATCGGAAGGATGAAGTTCATCCCAGAAGATGAATTTGACACACAGATCAAAGATATCCAGGATAAAATAGTTAAACAGACGAGTGAGGTGTGAAAATGAACGCCAATATCAAAACCAGAGAGTATACCACAGTCAGAGAAGTGGCTGGTCCCCTCATGATTGTTGAAGGTGTTGAAGGTGTTGCCTACAATGAAATAGTGGACATAGAAACACCAAACGGTGACATGAGAAGAGGACAGGTTCTGGAAGTTAAAAGAGATGTTGCTGTAGTTCAGGTTTTCGAAGGAACCGACGACCTCAACACATCCACCACCAAAGTACGATTCACCGGAGAAACCGCTCGTATAGGAGTTTCACCGGACATGCTCGGACGAATATTCGGTGGTACTGGAAACCCCATAGATGGCGGACCCGAAATCATTCCTGAAAAGGAACTGGACATCAACGGAAGCCCTATGAATCCATCTGCCAGGGAATTCCCCGCAGAATTCATCCAGACCGGTATATCCACCATCGACGGAATGAACACCCTGGTACGTGGACAGAAACTGCCAATCTTTTCTGGATCCGGTTTACCTCACAACGAGCTAGCCGCCCAGATCGCAAGACAGGCCAAGGTGTTAGCTGAAGAATCAGAGTTTGCAGTTATATTCGCAGCAATGGGTATCACCCACGAAGAAGCAAACTACTTCATGCGTGATTTCGAGAGAACCGGAGCCTTAGAACGTGTGACTGTGTTCATGAACCTGGCTGACGACCCAGCAATCGAAAGGATCATCACCCCACGTATGGCATTAACTACTGCTGAATACTTCGCCTTCGAACATGATATGCACGTACTGGTTATACTAACTGATATGACCAACTACGCAGAAGCTTTAAGAGAAATCTCAGCTGCTCGTGACGAAGTACCTGGACGTAGGGGTTACCCGGGTTACATGTACACTGACCTTTCCAGTCTTTATGAGAGGGCAGGACGTATAACTGGTAAAGAGGGTTCCATCACCCAGATGCCTATTCTGGTGATGCCTCAGGACGATATTACTCACCCTATTCCAGATTTAACCGGTTACATCACTGAAGGACAGATCGTTTTAAGCAGGGACTTACACCGTAAAGGTATTTACCCACCAGTAGATGTGTTACCATCACTATCACGACTTATGAGTGGTGGAATTGGTGAAGGGCAAACCCGTGAAGATCACAGCGGTGTATCTGACCAGCTTTACTCAGCATACGCTGAAGGACGTGACCTGCGTGACCTGATGGCTGTGGTTGGTGAAGAAGCTCTTACCGAGCGTGACCGTAAATTCCTGGCCTTTGCCGATGGTTTTGAAGGTAAATTCATAACCCAGAGCAGGGACGAAGATCGGTCCATCCAGGAAACCCTGGACCTCGGTTGGGAGTTAATGAGCTTACTACCCGAAGCAGAGCTTAAGAGGGTACGGGCCGAACACATTCCCAAATACCACCCTGACCACAAATAACCCCCTTCCTATTTTTTAGGAGGGATAAAAGAGGGATAAAATGGCACAAGAAATGATAGAAGGCATCAATCCAACCCGGATGGAACTTCTAAAACTAAAACAGCGTGAAAAACTCGCAGTCAAAGGGCACAGTCTCCTCAAAGAGAAACGAAATGCCCTGATAATGGAGTTTTTCAACATCCTGGAAAGGGTGAAAGGATCCCGGGATGAAGTTTCCGAGAAACTCCAGGAAGCCTACCAGGACTTAACAGCAGCCCAGGTAATGATGGGTGATCTGTCTGTTAAGAAAGCTGCCATGTCCGTCACTGAATCAGTTGATGTGGACATTGACTCCAGGAGTGTTATGGGAGTGGTGGTACCGGTAATAGAGTCCGAAATTTCCCAGAGGACCATTGTGGAACGTGGTTACGGATTCATGGACACCTCAGTTAAACTGGATGATGCTGCCAAAAAATTCGAGGAATCCATCCAGCTCATCATTGAACTGGGAGAAATCGAAAAGACCATCATGTTACTGGCTGGTGAGATTGAATCAACCAAAAGGCGTGTGAACGCCCTGGAACACATCATCATTCCCCGACTGGAGAACACCGTCAAGTACATTGAAATGCGTTTAGAAGAAATGGAAAGGGAGAACTTCGTACGCTTGAAGATGATCAAAAAGACCATGGAAGAAGCTGAGGAGGCCCTTTAATGGTTAGAATAATAACCCGACTGGACCAGGTTAAAAAAGAGCAAAAAAAACATGCCAAACCCGCCATTGACTTCGAGATAGGTAATGTCTCCGGAAAAGTCAGGGCAATAATTGCCGCTGAAGAGAAGGAATTCAAGGCAGGGGAAACCAAACCCATCCAGATCAAAAAGATCGACATCAATGCTAACCACATCTGCTTCATCAGCGCCTACGGTACCAACAAGTACGGACACACCATGGCAGTTGGTGAAGAAACCTACCTCCCCATAAGCATGGAACGAACAGCAGACCATGCACTTTTTGCAGCTGCACTGGACTACCAAGTGGAAAAAGATGATTTATTAGGTATTCTAATACTTCTACCCGTGGAACTGAACTTTTAATCCTTAGTTTGCAAGAGAAGTAAATAGCACCTTAAAATTATCTCATATTTTTTTTTATTATTTTTATTTAAAAAGCCTATTCTAAAACAGAATAATTATAATTTAAATAATTATTTAAGTTTAAACCTTAAAAAGAGCTTAGTGATATTTTTAAAATTTAAATATAAAAAAAATGTAGTTAAGTTTTTAATTTGTTAATGGAAATATTGAAAAATAAATTAAATAAAATTAACCCCTAAAAAGGATCTTAAACTCCAAACAATTTCTTTTTAATATAACTATTAAGTGGTTCTTTGGCATCATCAATCTGGATTAATAGATCATCTATTATATACTTAACATCATAATAAGATTCAAGGGCCTCATTACGTTGTTTTTCCAGTTTCTTCAGTTCCTTAACCTTTGATTTTCCCCTAACCTTCGAAACAATGCCCGGTGATCTGCCCCCAGAATAATCTCTATTGATCTTCCGTTTCCTTTCTAAAAAATCAATTTCAATGTTTTTGATGTCCTTCCGGATGCTTTTTTTAAGTTCCTTTAAGATCATCTCTCTTTCATTTAGTTCAGCTAAAATCCGTCTGGAATCAGCAATAGAATCAGCTTCCAGGTCAATAGTGGAGATTTCATCAATAGCGATATGGTAATCTTTTATTCTCATCTAAGGGTACCTTTAAAATGAATTTCTCAGCAAGGTGGGAGTAGCATTAATGGTTAAATCCACTAGTATCTTAATTTAAGGATTTATATTCACCAGTATCTTAAAAAGATTATCTTCAACTTCACATCGGGTTTCCAGGTCATCATGTTCTTTTTCCATTTCCCGAAGCTTGTAAAGCACATTGGTGAGGGAGTAAGTATTGAAGACACCGGTCTCATTATCGGGTTTTGATGAAATGAGAAGTATCAGAACATGTTCACCCTCCACCATCACGTTGTAGTTAATGCCATTTATGTAGATGGTGTCAGATAAGCGAAGTAAGAGTTTAATATGTTTAATGGGAAGTCCACTTTTGCTGATAATATCTTTGATCTTATCATTTTCCCGGCACTGTTCAATATCGATGTCCATCCATATCACATCCATCCATCAAAGTTTCCATGAGTCCAATAATACTGCAACAATTTCTCAACAATTCTACTACCTACAAACAATCCTATTAAATATTATATTCCACCCAGATATATTCTTAACTATGGAAAGAGAAGATGGAAACCGGGACGATAGGCTCTTAAAAAAGCAGATAATGGTATTAAACCGTCATCTTCCCCGGAAGAGAAAAACCTTAAAGGAGCTTTTAGGGGAGGAAAAACCCCATGTGCTGGGTACAGACGGATCCCGTCATCGTTTTAAGAAAAATGAACTTTATAAAATCGCATCATTAATTCCAGAAGAATCATGGGGGAGATTAAAATTACCACTGTATATTGAAATAAGTTCCCAAATGAGCGGGTCTCGTATAAAAGGAGAGCAAGAATGCAGAATAGTTTGCCAGATTCTAAAGAAGGAAGATTGTGGTGAGGAAATCTATATTTACAGATGGGACATAAAGTTAGTTAGGAGAGAGTTACCCACCACTTCACAGTACATGTTCACAGCGATACATACAATCTGATAAAATAATAAAATAGGGCCCAAAATGAATAAAAAATTTACTGATGCAGATATTGAAAACGATCCTCAATTCAAGAAATTCGTAAATAAAAAGAAAGGACGTAAGGAAGAAATAGGGAAGAATATAGGAAGTTTTTTCCAAATATTAAAGTCTAATTAAAGCCATTGGTGGGGTGCCTATTAAGTCATGGTTTTACACTGGAAATAGTACTCATCCTAGTATGTGATAAGTATCTATAAATATAATGCTATTTGCCTAGGAAATATCATAATTATAATAGCTTTCTGATAGTATTCTACTGGTTACTACCTAACCCTTGGGGGAAGTTATGGAATAACTGGAGTGTAGTGAATCAAGAGTGAATTAAAATAGTGGGTAAAGTACGGGGAAAATGCTGGGAAAATGCTAGGTGTTTGTTAGGTAATAACCCTTTACAACCTTAACACTTAACATTTGTAAACCCTTAACAACCGGTGATTTAATGGCTTAAAATAAGGTTTTTGCAGTAAGGTCCCGGGTCACCATCTGGGGAGATTAGTGAGAGTAAAACAATAATATTGCAATGTTTTTAATGTGAAGTGATAAAATTTTCCATCTTTTTTCCAGATTTTAAAAACTTCCCAAAAACTTCCCAACTAATTATACAAACCATACACAATATTTACACAAAAAAGAGTTTTTTTATATAAAGTGATATTTCAAATAAGCATTTATTAAACGTTTAAATTGTTTTTCCGGTGTTTTAAATAGTTTATCTGATAAACATTTGATAAACACATAGACACAATTTTTCACACAGTAAAATGAAATGTGATCCTTTACATTCTTTACCCTTTACAACCTTTACAAAATCCCACTATCCTACGAAAAAACTCACTATAATGGGGGGGCTACATAGGGCAATCTAATCCTTTTGGAGTTTTATCTGGAAAAATAAAATTGTGTAGCTATTTTCAAAATTCAATCAATCCGGAACCGATGCACTCCTTTTTTAATAACAAGAATCATAGTATAATAATATAAGGATTCGATAAAGTACGTTTGTTTAAATGGGGTGAAATTATGCGTAGTGAAGAGGATAAGGATGTATTTGGGAATGTAAAGCCAAAAGGAAAAGGAAAAGAAATTAGGAAGGATATATTAGGAAATAAAATCAATGACGAATCTAAAGAGGTTAAGAGGGATGCGTACGGGGAAGCGATAACTCCAAAATCAGAGAATGAAGTTAAAAAACCCATGAAAGAACCTAAAAGAGATGTTCGGGGGAACATAATCCATTAGAGCAATTAGAGACCGAAGAGGGCTAAATGATATTTACCAAACCGTTTACACTTGAGGGAGGTCGTATAAACGGTTACATTACAAAAAACTACATTTTAAATTAAGATGTCTATTTTATTGACTTAAAATCCAACTGTTATTATGTCTTTTTATCATGCTTAACTAATTGAAATGGTTTAACAAATTTAAAATTTATTTGAGTTTAACCATTACAACCCTTTGCATTACATTAAAAGGAACTTTTTAGAACCTTTATGCTATCATTTCGTTACATAACTTAACAATTTCTTTACATTCATAATGTTACTAATAATTTAATACTAGGTTACTGGTTTAGTGCGGGTTTAGTGCGGGTTTAGTGCGGGTTTAGTGCGGGTTTAGCACGGTTTTAGTGCGGGTTTGGTGCGG
>Ga0074198_1000404_pt1 | contig 47848 bp, 44 predicted proteins | sample EPASupsiteSAE323_FD_64527 | JGI IMG/M metagenome (GOLD analysis project Ga0074198, IMG submission 64527) | Bioremediated contaminated groundwater from EPA Superfund site, New Mexico - Sample SAE3-23 | ecosystem: Environmental > Aquatic > Deep subsurface > Groundwater > Contaminated ... | reverse complement strand
TTTCGTTTTGAGGCGAGTATATAAACGTAATAAGGCATAAGTATAAAGACGATATTTTTTATAATTTAGAACAAACGGATAAAAATTAAGTTAAAAACTGGACCCCGGTACCAACAGGCTCTATGCGCTATCGCGCAGACCCCGTAACGCCCTGGAAACACCTGATTTCCCGGACATACGGATTTCTTGCGCAAAGCACTTAGAATCCGTTGGAGCCGGGATCAAGATTAGCCTTAAAATTCTGTGAAACCTTTATTTTATTGACTCTCAAGGGATCTGGATCCCGGATGGCAAAAAAATCTAACCACTACGCGAAAGATTTTCTAACCTCCGGGAAACTCTGACACTGTTTACTCTCGTCTACACAAGACGCGATAATCAAAAGATTAGAACACCATACCGACGCTGAAGGCACCAGTTAGACCCTGGAAGCGAATTTTCGCATCTTTATCGACATTTGTATCTTCTAGTCCAAATTCCTTTTCAGACATTGGGATAACGTAACCCACTGTCAACGCACCGTATACATTATCTGTGAAGAATGTACGTGCTTGCGCGGATACAGTAGGATTGATCACCCACTTAGATGCATAATCATCCTTTGAATCTGCCTTAGTTGCTGTAGTTGTACGGCCAAACTGCAATTGTTGACCGCGAACACCAACCAAAACACCTAAAGTTGTACTTGGACTGACAACATAGTGCACTCCTGCATCACCTTGAAAACCAAAGCCTAGTCTTTTTTTATCAGCAGCTTTAACCGTCTCGCCAGACTTATCGTCCATTGTTCTGAATGTACCCCAGTGGTAGTCACCACTACCACTTAAGCTTAGGGCGAACCCCCCCAAGCTCTGCCACCAACCAACAGTCGCACCAGCACCACCAGCTAGTGCATGATGATGCACAAAACGATCTGTCAAATCAACATCACGCTGTTTTTGCAGCTCGGCATTAGTCTGAATTCTTCCGTTCTTAAGACTTCCAATCAATTGCTTGAAAGCGACACTTCCATCCGCACTGGCATTAAAAGCATTTACAAAAGGCACACCTTTAAAGGCAGCATATACCGCCGTTTTTAAACCGGCTACATCCAATCCAGCGCCAGCATTTTCAGTTCCAACAACATAAATTGTCTTAATACTTCTGTAATCTTTGTCCGTATCTGTGATTTCATTTGAATCAAACTTTGCTACAACTGCAGGAATAGTCTCACCATTAACTCTAGTAACACCTCTAACATCTCCTAATTTGATTTGACGTTGCGGAATTACATCACCAGCAGTGACATTGCCAGCTAACCCAGCCTCATTCCCCAACCGTCTTATTTCTTGAAAATACTGGATAATTGCAGCTTTTTGCGCACCATTTCCCCACGCTGCTCTTAATGCCGCCACTGCACCTACTCGCCCTGCAACTTTCGCATCAATTTTTGCATCATCTGCAATCTCCGCTAACGTATATGCTCCTATTTCAGTTAGGACGGCTGCTTTGTCAGGGGTACCTGCACCAATATCAAGATCAAGCAATGTTTTAACTTCTACATTCTGCAGATCATTTAAACGGCTTGCCTTAATTTCTTTAGCAATACCATCGTCCGATACGTCTTGATCTGCCGCAATTGAAAATTTCTTTTCATTCTTAATCTGTAACTTTGCATTCATGATTTTCGCATCGATTTGAGCAAAGAATCCAGAACAGCAAGCCGCAGAACTACTACCAGCGACGGAACCTGCCACAGCCAATGTAGGCAACACGGCCGCAAAACCAAGCGCCGATGTTATTAGTAAACTTTTACGCATTATATACTCCTTTAAACAGACGTGGTTGTACCACTTCATACGGGTTTATTTTATTAGAATATCCTGCGTTAAATCCAGCGTTATCACCCCCCCCCCTCTCCATTTTTCCACCCTGTGTTGCAAAATTGTGACACCCCCTATGAAAAGCGGAGACCCACTACTGCGGCGTGTGGGTTTTATGAAATCCGCCCTTCTGGTTCCCCGGACGTTACTGATTCTTGCGCATTGTGCGTAGAATCAGTTAGAACCGGGGTCCAGTTATTGATTTTTCCGGATCCCGGAACCCAACAGGCTCTGAGCACTTCCGCGCAAGACCCTGTAATGTCCGGGAAACCAGAGGGCGAATTTCATAAAACCCACACGCTGCGCACGCACCGCCCGTTGTGTTACAATATCGAAAATCCTAGATTATTTATCTCAATGACCCCGCCGTGTTCCCCGGGCATTACTGATTCTTGCGCATTGTGCGTAGAATCAGTTAGAACCGGGATCCAGTTATTGATTTTTCCGGATCCCGGAACCCAACAGGCTCTGAGCGCTTTCGCGCAAGACCCTGTAATGTCCGGGAAACACTCCACCGTTCCACTGTCTTCATGCTAATCGATTCGCACTGCCATCTGCATTTTCCTGGATTGAAGGAAGATTTGCCTGATGTTGTGCGGGAAGCGCAAGCCGCAAACGTGGTTTTTATGATAACAATCAGCACGCATTTGTCCCAATCTGGCACAATTCAAACAATATCAGACTCTTACGACTACATATATGGCACCACGGGCATACATCCATGCGAGGCCTATCATGACAACGACCTATATAATGCGATTCTTGCCACCATCAACCACCCAAAAATCATTGGACTTGGCGAAACAGGATTAGATTATTTCCACCAAACAACCGATCCCTTGGTTCAGCAAAGTTCTTTAGAAACCCACATAGAAGTCGCCAACACCTTACAGCTTCCCCTGGTCATCCACTCCAGAGAAGCAGAACAAGACACCTTAGGTTTTTTGAAAAAATCACGCTATCAAGGCGTGCTTCATTGCTTTGCAGGATCGTATGAAATGGCAAAAAAGGCTGTTGATATGGGATTCTTCATTTCTTTTTCAGGCATTTTAACCTATACCTCGACCGATGATTTACGTACAACAGCCCGCAAGTTACCGAAAGATAGAGTTATCATAGAAACAGATGCCCCTTACCTTGTCCCCAAGTCAATGAGAAGTCAGAACAGCAAAATCAATCAACCCGCTTTTGTGACATCCACGTGCCACGCTTTGGCTGATGTGTGGGGATGGTCTTTCATCGACACGGCAAGACAAACAACCCAAAACTGCTTGCAAGTCTTTAGCAAGCTACCAAAAATCGATAATTTTTAATTGAGTCTTCGCCGCGGGTAGTGTACTTTGGTCCTAGAGACGATCAACCCATGTGATTTTATGAATAAAGCCCAATTGGTGGATGATGTTGCTGAAGCAACTGGTTTGACAAAAAAAGATAGCACAAAAGCTGTCGAAGCCGTTTTGGCTGCCATTGCCAAGGCATTAGGTAAAAAAGAAGAAGTAACTTTTGTTGGATTCGGACGATTTAGGTTGTCCAGCCGTGCGGCCCGCGACGGACGAAATCCAAAGACAGGCGAAAAGATTAAAATTCCGGCACGCACCATCGTACGCTTCACATGCAGCAAGGAATTACTGACGAACGTGAATAAATAAGTAAAAGTATCTGGTTTCCCGAGCACTACAAACTCTGCGCGAAGCATTTAGAGTTTGTTAGTACCGGAATCCAGGGAAAATGGATTTCGGCAGCCAAGTAAAACCAAGATCTGTCGAGTTTCGCTAAGCACCGGGAAACCGCTCAACAGAGATCGATTCGCGCTAACGTCAAATTCACTAGATTTTTCTTTTTATTTAATCATTTTTGTTCTACGCTTAGGCATGGATCTTTTGAAGAAATTTGGCATGGCTGGTTCGGTCAATAAAGCGATTGTTGTAGGAAATGTCGGTGGAGAACCTGAAGTCAGGAGCACACAAGACGGTTCAAAAATCGCGAGCTTTTCTTTAGCAACATCAGAAGGTTGGAAAGACAAAGTAACGGGTGAACGTAAGGACAAAACGGAGTGGCATCGTATTGTCGTTTTCAATCCCAATTTAGTCGAAGTTGTTGAAAAATACGTCCACAAAGGCACAAAGCTTTATGTCGAAGGTCAACTTCAAACGCGTCAGTGGACAGATAAGGAAGGCAAGGAACGGTATACAACCGAAATCGTACTGAGCCGCTTCCGCGGGGAATTAACGATTCTTACCCCAAAGAGTGAAAGCGGATTTGGCGATTTTGAAGGCGGAGGACAACGCGTCGCTGCTCAAGCCAGTGGCGGAAATTCTATCGCTGACGATGAAATCCCATTCTAAACTTTCGATAGGATGCAGGGATACAAACACCTGATCTTTTTTAGTTTTTTCGTCTATCCCCTGTCTCTTGATTTTTTGTGTATCAGTATTTTTGCTTATCCTCTGTGGTATTTCGCCTTATTTATGTTGATGCGGGCAATTCTTTTGGACGTCCCCATCGTTATTTCAGCCTTAACTTATTGGCTTATGCTTCGCCTTCGATACTATGCTTTTTTTAATTTACGACATTACAGCATTGAGCAAATTTTCATGCCTTACATTACAGGACTAACGTTTGATCGATTAGTGACGTTTGTTTTTTATTGCGTTTTCTACAATCAAATGCGACTACCTTTTTGGTACGAAAGCGTCTTTATCTGCTTTGGAATTGTTTTGCTTTTTTATAAAATCAGAAATTTCGGTATACACTAAATCTTGGAGACGTCATAAATTGAGTTTTTTGTGGTTAACACGATGGAAAATGTATTGGCTGATACTTATGCTTTGTATCTAAAAACGCAAAACTATCATTGGAATATAACGGGTCCACATTTCAGAGATTATCACTTGTTATTAGAAAGCATATATGAAGCATTGGCAGAAGCTGTCGACGAAGTTGCAGAACACATCCGAATCATCGGACGACCAGTCCCCGCAACATTTGATTTTTTGAAATTAAAAACCTGCCTGAAAGATCCTGACCATACAAAATCGGCCAAAGCGATGCTGGAAGATTTATTAGCCGATCATCAGCAAATTCTAAAAACCATTGCTAAAGCAATTGATGAGGCCCGCGATGCAAACGATGTTGGCACAGAAGATTTACTAACCGAACGCGTTCGTTATCACACGAAAACAATCTGGTTCTTAAAATCTACAGTGCAATAACATTTTATTAATCTAATTTTAACCTTGGTTTCTTATATCAGGGGAAAAGACATAACATTTTCATTTCATGAGTTTTACTGCATTTTTTATGAGTCTATGGGCTACTTCGGCCTTAGTCATGACTCCTCCCTCCGCCCCAGAGATTCGCGAACCAACAGATTCTAGAGATGAACAGTTACAAGATCTTATTGATAAAGCACGGCAAGAAGTTATTGATGCTTTAAAACCAGATGTTCCCAAAGCAAAAAAGAAAACAGTTTTGAAACAGCTCACGGAATTACGTGAAAAACTGCCACCAAAATTACAAGAAGAAGCAGACACAGGGATCGCTCAGCTAAAACTTTCTATTCTTTCGAATCAAGAATTGGATCAAAAAATAACAAGCTCGGCAGGCGCTGAACAACAAAGCTATAAGATGGAAAAACAAGATCGCACTCTATCGAAAATCGTAACGGATGCTATGAAGCCTGGCGTCCCCAATGATAAGAAAGAAGTAGTCATCCAAAAATTAGATGCTTTGCGAGCCGAACTACCCCCTGCATTGCAGCAGAAAGTAGATGGTTATATTATCACACTAAAACAATCTGTCGTTTCTAATTTATCTGATGAAGATCTAGAGCAAAAAGCAACGGCTGCAGGAACAGATCCCAATGAGAAAAAAGTTTACGAATTAGAGAAAGAAAATCGCTCTTATCAAAATCTTATGAAGCAGAAACAGGCAGATCTACAGAAAAATTTGAACGAAACAGATCCAGAAGCAGCACAAAAAGCAGAAATAGCCTCAAAACGTCAAGACCGTACAAACAAAGCCCAAGACAACGGGATTGAAGATAAAGATGGTGATTTGGGATTAAACGATTTGTACCAAGATCAAGCACAGACTGATGACACTGAAAAACCAGATGATACAACTGCGGATGCCCCTTCCGCTCCTAAAGAAGATACAACAGCGGATAATACCACCGCCACAACAACACCAAAGGAAAACGATGATACTACACCTGCAGACACGTCAGATCATGAAGAAAAACAAGATGACACAAATGATGATAAAACCGTAACACCAACTACCAAGAAAAAAACGGATGAAAGCAACAAGAAATCCGGTGAAGATCAAGATGAAACAAGCGTCGTGACTGCACAACCAAAAGCAGAAGATTCTTCTGGACAAAATGATGATGACGATACAGCCCATGAAGTAAAACCGGATTCAAAAGACCACGATAACGAAGACAAAAAAAAATCTGACGATGAATCCGTGGATACGAACACCGCGACAACATCAGAAGAGAAAGGCAGTAATACGACAACAAGCACTCCTGATTCTGATGATGAAAAATCAGGAAAAGACGCAGCCAGTTCGGAGGATAAAGATACGACAATAAAAAAAGAGACACCAGAAAGTTTGGCTGACAAGGCCGCTGCTAATCCTATGAACGCTATTCAAGCCATCTCTCAGTTGGGCAAGGAAGAAGATAAAAAAAAAAACACGGATGATGAGTTAGATCAAAAACCACCCGCAACACAACAGGTAGAAGGAGACGATGAAGAACAGGATGCTCCACCCACTACAGAGGAAGAACCTGATCCGGCTAGTATTCAAACATCACCAACACCTATTTTAGAACCAAAAACAGACGATGCAGCACCCACACCGACCCTCGCGGTATCACAACCGGCAGATGTGCCAGTAGAAGATGAAGATTCGGTGAAACCTCCTGTTGCAACCATACCACCAGCAAATAAAGTAGAACCACAACAACAATCAGAGACCACGCCACCTCCTTCAACAGAGACCGTTAAATCACAAACAGATCAAATACAATCCACACCCGCTCCACTGCAAGCACCTACGCAAACGGCAGATACAACTCCTCCGGCAATAAACACTTCGAAAATTGCTACAATTCCAGCAACAACTCCAGATCCTTTGCTAACAGCTGATGATCAAACCCAAGCAGATACATCATCGGATGTTCCAACAGCTGCCCCTCAAACATTGCCGCCACAACCACAAGCTCACCCCATCGTGCCATCCGCTCCGCAAACAGCAGCTCAAACTGCTGATACAGGAGGAAACAGTAGTACCGAGACGGACACATCATCAGGATCAGGACAAAGGAATAGTGTTCCTTCAACAACAGGCCCCGATCAATCTGCGCAAATTCAAACACTGCAAGATCAATTGCAATCATCACAACAACACCAACAACAAATGCAACAGCAAATGACAGACCAGATGGACAGTGCTGCACAAAAACAACAGGAATTATTGCAGCAACAAACGCAAGCACAGCAAGACGCGGCTCAACAGCAACAGCAGATGATGCAAGATCACCAGCAACAATTACAACAAGCTTACGATGATGCCGCAGCAAAGCAAAAAGATCTTCGAGATCAGCATCAACAAGAACTTGATGATGCTGAACAAAAGCACAAAGAAAAATTAAGCGCTCTACAAGATCAAAACGAAGGTGACTTGGCTTCGGCTAATGAGAAAAAAGGAGCATTGCAGCAAGCGCATGAAGAAGAAATAAACGGAATGAAAGAAAAACACAAGTCAGAATTAGAAGATAGCCAAAAAGAATCTGATGAAAAGATAAAAACATTAAAAGAAAAACACAAACAAGATCGTGCAACATTAGAAGGAGAAAATCAGGCAAATCAGAAAAAAATACAAGAAGACGTAGAGAAAATAAATCAGGACACTTCTCATGAACTGAAAAAAACACTTGATGACGCTCACGACACGCGCAAGAAAAAGCATAAAAAACAACGAGCAGATACCGCAGAAGAAGCACACCCTGAATTAGAAAGACAAAATCAAAAAGATGAAGAGGCTTTGGATGCTACACATAAAAAAATGCAAGAAAAATGGAGCAAAAAACAAGATCGGCTAAAATCCGATATGGAAAAACAAAGTCAAATCGCCAAACAACAGGCAGAAGATCTTGCTAAAACAAAAACTTCTGAAGATGCCAAAAAAATTCATGAAGAAAAAATAGAACAAGTAACCACAGAACACAAAAGAAATCAGGAGGAAACAAAGAAAGAACAAGCTCTTGAAATGGAGGCACTAAGGAACAAACAGGAAGAATCGGAAAAAGCTGAAAAAAATGCTGACAAACGAGATAAACTACGCAAGAAACATGAAGCAGAAATAAAAAAACTGGAAGAAGAACAGCAATCTGAACTAAAAACTCATGACCTTATCTATAAAAATACACAAGCACAAATGACAGCTGAATATGCCAAGAAAAAGCAAGAAATTGAATTAAAAGAACAAAAGGAAGCAGAAGAAAATTTAAAACAAAAGAAACAAAAATTAGAAGATGAAGAAACCAAGCTTAAAAAACTACAGGAAGAACAAGAAGCACAGAAAAAAGAGATTTCCACAACTGAGAAAAAAATTGAAGAAGAACACACTGAATTGAAAAAACTCGAAGAAGAGTCACAGCAAGATAAAGAAAAATTAACAAAACTGGAAAATCAGAAAAAAGAATTAGAAAAACAACACAAAGAACTTACAACAAAGCATAAAAAACATGTTTCTACTCAAACAGGAACGGCACCTACTAAAACCGTACCAACTCAACAAGAACCCACAAACACTTCTTACGCATCAACCACGTCAACAGGGAATAGCCCAAGTCATCCCAAGAAGAAAAAAAAGCAGCAGCAAGCAGCCGGAACTAATGTGACCTCTTAACACATCTCTAATCATACCAGCATGTCTACCAAGAGCTTTTCTCGTCTGTATGAGCTTCGCACACGTCTTTGACTTGAGAAGTACCGTCTCCTATAATAAGAAGAATGGTGTAGTGGGGATGGCGACAGCTGCCAACCATTATCGCTTGCGGCAATATTCACAAAAACAAGAGGCAACAAAAAAATGTCGGTATCACTGTCAGTACAAGAAAGAAGCAATGAATCCCCTCGTAAGTTAAGATTAGAAGGACAAATTCCCGGTATTGTGTATGGAGAAAAAGATCCGACGCGTATCACCTTGAATGGCAAAGAACTTTCTAAAGCTTATGAAGACGCCAGTTATTACACCAGCGTGATTCAGCTGGAAATAGGTAAAACAAAAGAAGATGTTTTGGCAAAGGATGTACAATTAGATCCTGTAACAGATCGAATCATTCATGCTGATTTTATGCGTGTTAACAAAAACATGCGTATCCGCGCCTACGTACCTGTACGTTTCATTAATGAAGACAAATCTATCGCTATTAAACGTGGTGGCGTTTTGAATATTATCGTGCACGCTTTGGAAGTAAAGTGTTCTCCTTACCAAATTCCTTCAGAGTTGACATACGATCTTTCTGGTGTTGGATTGACAGATCAAATTCTTTTGGAAAAGCTTTCCTTAAGCAAGGGTGTAACGGCCGTACATCCTCATCGTGATCGCATTTTGGCAACAATCGTTGCACCAACCAGCGGTAATGAACCACAAGCAGGAGAAGCCGGAGAAACAACAACAGCAGCATAGGGATCCTATGAGTAGTGAGACAGTTCAGTATTTTATTTCTCAGTATGGCTATTGGGTCCTATTCCTTGCGTCAATGATTGAAGGTGAGTCGGTTGTTATCGCTGCCTCTATTCTCGCATCCCAGGGGCGTATGGACATTTATAAGGTTGTGACCCTCGTTTTCATAGGAACATTATTTGCCGATCAGGGAATGTTTTTTGTAGGACGTTTTTGGGGAACAAAAATATTACGCCGCTATCCTTTATTGGCAGAAAAATCAGGAATTGTTTTTGATTTTTTGAGACGTTATAACACAGCATTCATTATGGTTTTTAGATTTATTTATGGCATCAGAATTATTAGTCCTATTATCATTGGCATGTCTGGTGTTGAGATAAGATATTTTATGTTTTTAAATTTCTTCGCCGCTATTTTGTGGACGGGATTAAGTTGTGGCGCGGGATACTTTTTGGGCGAAGTGGTTTTAGGTGCGCTGAGCAAATCTCAAAATATTTGGAAATATACTATTGGTGTTTTGCTTGTTATTTTCCTTATCTGGTTTCTACGTAAAATATCGGAATTGTATTTCCAAGAGATCGATAAGTTATGAAGAATATTGCCCTTATTTGCGGAGGCCCCTCGCTTGAGCGTGGTATTTCGTTAAATTCTGCCAGATCCGTGATGGATCATCTAATGGGTATTGCAAAAATCACACCTTTTTATGTTGATCAGCAAAAAAGGTTTTATCTGTTGGATCCTTCTTTGCTTTATTCAAACACACCGTCTGATTTTGATTTTAAATTGGCGGGCACATCAAACTGGTTATCTGAAGAAGATCTTATCAAAACTTTAAAGCAGTTCGATCTTATTTTTCCCGCTATGCACGGTACTTTTGGAGAAACAGGAGAATTGCAATCTTTTCTGGAAAGTCATGGCATGCCGTTTGTTGGCTCTGGCTCTGATGCTTGCAGAAATATGTATTTTAAGGATCGTGCAGCTACGATTTTAAAGCAAGCTGGACTCCTCACATTACCCAGTTGCTATCCTGAAGCTAATAACTTGAATCTTGAAGAAGTAGTTAGCACTTTTTTCGCTCAACATAAAATTAAGCGTGCTGTTGTAAAACCGACAGCAGGAGGATCGTCCATAGGGGTGCATTCTGTTATGTCAGTAGAACAAGCTATTGATATCGTGAAAGCTTCAGCTGTGCCCACATTGATTGAACCCTTTTGTGAAGGACGCGAATTTACCGTTATCGTATTGCAGAATAAAGAAAAAGAACCTGTCGCGCTTGTGCCGACAGAAATACAAATTAGTTACGAAAATGGCGCCATTTTTGATTATCGTCGTAAATATCTACCAACAAGTAATACGCTTTGGGCGTGCCCTCCCAATTTTTCTGATGATATGATTCATAAAATTCAGAAAGAGGCAGAAGCTATTTTCTGTCTATTTAATATGCGGAATTTTGCCCGTTTAGATGGATGGTTTTTAAATGATGGGCGAATTGTTTTTACCGATATGAACCCAATTTCAGGTATGGAACAAAATAGTTTCATCTTCCAGCAAACGTCACGTATTGGCATGACGCATCAAGAAACACTTTCTTATATTATTCAGAATGCATTGAATCAAGGTTGATCTGGTGTTTTTATGATTTTTAATAGGATAATAGGAAAAGTCTAGAAAATTTCGTTCATGTTTAGTCTCATATTTCTTGAATTGTGTTCGGGAACTGCTTTAAAAGTACCTGCTGTAAAATCGGTTTTGCCAAAAATAAAGTTGAAAAAGAAAGAGCAAGCAACCGATACGGTTATTCATAAAGATAAATTTCTTGAAAAAGCCATAAAAGGTTTTATGAACCATAATCATCAAATTATGGCTATTCATCATGATTTGACATCAACAATGTATGAGTACAATAGAGCCCGTGGAGAAATCTTACCGAAATTGGGTTTAGTGAGTGGCGTAAAAAACGAACAAATATCAGGAGGACGATCGCAATTTGGTGGGTTCCAGAGCACAAGCGATACCTCTTTTAATTATGGAGTACAGGCATCCTATGTTTTGTTCAATGGCTTCGCTAATTTCAATGGAGTTCGCGCCAAAGACTTTGAAGTACAGGCAAAACTTTATAAAGGGATGGATAGTGTTGCTCAAAAATTATTGGAATTCATTAAATTGATACTGACTATTCAAGAGGCTGAATTAAGGGTTGATATCGGAAATAGAGATGTAGCGCGTAAGCAGAAAATGTATCAAGAAGCGAAAAACAGAGTGGAAGTTGGTGCAACTGGCAAACAAGATGAGTTTCAAGCCTGTGCCGCTTTGGATCAAGCTTTGGGTGACAAGACAGATGCTGAAACAGATTTTAAGAATACAAAGTTGAAGTTCCAGGAATGGACAGGGATAACTTATGAGAAAATATCACATCTGGCGATTCCAGAAGAGCTACTATCGAAGCTTGATGAGTTAGAATCATCATTACACAAAACGAACATGTCTGTATTGCAAGCTCAAGCGGATATGCATTCTAAAGAAAAAGGACAAAAAGCAACAAACGGAAGACTGTTTTCTCCTAAGTTTAATCTGGAGTTTAATGCTGGTAATAGGATAGGAAAGGGATCGGTTACTGATTCTGAAACGAACCGATTTAGTTCTCGTGATAAGAACACCCAGACAGAGTTATCAACAAATCTAACGTGTACATTGCCGCTGTGGTCAGGCGGTAGTGATAAATCTGAAGCTTTGCAGGCCAGTGAAGCCGTGGCAGCATCAAGACACGGATTTTATTCGGCTGCGCAGGATGCAAAAATTGATTTTTCAAATGCTAAAGAATCTTTTGTGTCCGCACAAGATGATCACAAATTATATTCGTCAATTGTTGAAAATTATCAAAAATCTTATGATATCGCTTTGGACAAGTATCAAAATGGAGCCAGTAATTTCACAGACCTTACCGAGATTGCGGACCGTCTCAATAGGGCGGAACAATTACTAGCCAGAAAAGATAAAGAGCGTTGCCAGTCAGCTTGGGGACTTGTGAAAATTGTTGGCAGTTTAACACCTGCTAAATTGTGCGGATCTTCTTTTGATAAGAATTTTGATCCATTTTCTGATTATAATAAGATAAAGTCTCGTATTTAGTTTTTTCATGTTCAATCTACCGTTGTGTGTGATTGCTGGTATTCTTATTTATCTGATTCCTCATTCTTTACCCCAACAAACTTGGGGATTGTTTGCTATTTTTATTTCTACAATTTTGGGAATCATTTTAAGGCCTTATCCGATGGGTGCTGTTACCTTGATGGGATTGTCTGTTGCTGTTTTAACGGGGGTTTTGGATTTACAAAAAGAAGCCCTGACTGGATTCAGCTCTCCCATCATCTGGCTTGTTGTGATGGTGTTTTTTGTTTCACGAGGATTCATCAAAACAAAGCTTGGATTGCGTATTGCCTATAATTTTATCAATTTGATGGGACGAAGAACATTAACATTAGGATACAGCATTGCTTTAAGTGAATTTTTGATTGCTCCCTTTGTTCCTTCGAACACAGCAAGGGCTGGCGGCATCATGCTACCTATCGTTAAATCCATGTGCGAAGCATTGAACAGCACACCATTAGAAAATTCATCTTTGGGACGTTATTTCATGCAAGTCATGTTCCAAAGCAACGTGATCACCAGTGCTTTGTTTTTAACATCCTGTGCTGTTAATCCTTTGGCTCAAAAATTCGCGCTTGATCAAGGTGTAAAAATTACGTGGGGCAATTGGTTTTTAGGCAGTATTGTTCCTGGGGTGTGCGCTCTTATCGCGATGCCTTTGATCATTATGTTTTTGACAAAACCGGATGTAAAAGTTCTTGAAGGTGCCAGAGAATACGCACAAAAACAGTTAAGAGATCTTGGTCCAATTTCTACAAAAGAATGGTACATGTTGGGAATTTTTGCAATCATGCTTGTCTTGTGGATGTTTGAAGGCTATTTCGGTATCCACACAACAACAGTGGCTTTTCTTGGAGTATCACTGTGCTTGCTTTGTGGCATTATCAATCTGGAAGATATGTTGAATGAAAAAGAAGCGTGGCATACCCTGATGTGGTTATCCATTCTTATTACGATGTCTACGTTTTTACAAAAATTTGGGTTTATTTCTTGGTTCGCAGGATCATTAGCTGGTATGACACAGGGTATGACAGGAATGCAGACACTGATTATTCTGGGGTTGTTATATTTTTATAGTCATTATTTCTTTGCAGGGAATACCGCCCAAGTTAGCGCAATGTATGCCGCATTTGTTGCCGTATGTATTGCTGCCGGCGCACCCGCTTTATTAACAGTTTTGATTTTTGGATATTGCAGTTCATTGTTTTCGTCAATGACGCACTATGGTACGGCAAGTGCTCCAATGGTGTTTGGACAAGGATATATGTCTTTGAAGACTTGGTGGCAAGTCGGATTTGTTTTCAGTATTTTTAATCTATTCATTTGGGTTGGTGTTGGTTCTATTTGGTGGAAAATTGTGGGAATATACTAGCATGATCAAGGTTGATTTTAACGTGATGAAGAAAAGATTTATAATGGGAGCCTTTTTGACAATGGTATGCTGCGGGAAGCACGGCCCTATGGAACGCATTGGAGAATTGGACGATCAGCGCTCTGCAAATTCTGGTTCATTGGCTTCTATCGCAGGGAAGAAAGAAGGTTTGATTTTCACGTTCAAGGGTTCTGAACATACCCACATGTTTTCAAAAACAAAAAAACAAAAGGGACTTTATGAAAATACTCTGAAAGCAATGCAAGGGTATCCTTATTCTGTAGATCCTACCGGAAAAACCGTTTTCACAGATTGGTTTGAAGATACACAAAAACAGACCACAAAAATCACGATTCTTGTGCAAGAGAAAGACGTGATTGTGAATGTGTTCACCAAACGTGATGGGAAAGTTGCTTCAAACAAGAAAAAAAGTTTAGAACTAGAGTCACGGATTAAAAAAGGTTAATCAAACCGATGCACAAGTAGATTTTCATCTGACTTTGACACTTTATAATCTAGGTTTTGTCAGTCAGTTTGATTTTCAAAAATTTCAGGGGGTTTTGGATGAGAGGCAGATACATGGTTAAACTTTGGTTTCCAGTTCTTGTGAAATCCACGCGTACGTCTTCTCAAGGCCTTTTCTAAGTGAAATGGAGGGCTCCCAGTTAAGAACTGATAAAATCAGATCGTTATTCGAATTCCGACCTCTCACGCCTTGTGGTGCCGTCAGATCATAAGAACGCTTCAACTTCACATTAGCAATATCTTCAACAATACTTGCAAGTTGATTAATAGAAACTAATTCTGAAGAACCGAGGTTAATTGGTTGATCAAAATTACTATTAAAAATCTTTATAATTCCTTCAACACAATCATCGATATACATGAAGCTTCTGGTTTGTTCTCCATCACCCCAAATATCGATTTCGTGTTTTCCTGATAACATTGCCTGGATAATCTTCCGACACATCGCTGCCGGAGCTTTTTCTCGTCCGCCATCATAAGTCCCTTTGGGGCCATAAACATTATGAAAACGCGCAACCCGCACATCTAATCCAAAATCTTCCGAAAAATGCCGACACATACGTTCTGAAAATAATTTTTCCCATCCATACCCGTCTTCAGCCATGGCAGGATAAGCATCTTCTTCTTTCAACGCCGTCACATTCGTATCTGTTTGCTTGTCATGCGCATAAACACAAGCTGAAGAAGCATAAAAATACCGTTTCACCCCTTGTTTTTTTGCTGCCATAAGTAAATGAGTATTAATCAAAATAGACAACATGCAAGCTGCTTTATTGTTTTCAATAAAGCCCATACCACCCATATCTGCAGCAAGATTGAATACATAATCGACACCTTGAGTCACACGATCACAGGCTTCTAATCCACACAGATCGTACACCAAGTTTTCAGCTTGAGGATGTACCTGATACCAATCAGATCTTGATTTGATATCAACAGCTCTAATTTTTTGATAGCCTTGATCTACAAAGTATTTTGTTAACCATCCACCAATAAAACCACCGGCGCCAGCGATGAGGATGTGTGAAGATTTGTTAATCATGGATTGCATTATTTCTTTTTGATATTTATATTATAAACTTAAAATAATATAAATATCAATTAATCTAATTTATTTGTTTAGTAAAACATTAATATTGTGAAACGAACAACTATCAACTGTATAACAATTCAAGTGATTACGCATCAAGGCAATCATAGCTGATGTACACGAAGAATAACTACCTATGAAATAACTACCATTTTTTGCTATTTCCACTTCTGCCAAAAATTTTAAAATATCCTCTTTTTGATTTTTATACTCTGGATCATGCATTTTTAAATTTTCGTAACCTCCAATTTGAGAATTATCTACAAGATAAAACAAATCAACCAATTGACCACTCAGATGGTTTTGGCATTCTTCAATAACAGAAAATTCATCCGTCATAATGTATATACTGGTACTTTTACCGTTTTCTTGTTCTTTAACAAATTGAAAATATTTTTCAATACCATATCCATCTGCTTCTTTTGCAGAAGATTTCCCCTTATAATTGGATATTTTAATTTTATCTCCCCTTCTTATATGCATGACATAATCAAATCTGGGAAAAGATAATCTATTTAGTATATCTTTAATTTTTTGCTGTGTTACTTTGTTATAACAATAAACACAAGAAAACAAATCAAACATCGAAAATCCAAAATCTGACTTTACTGGCAATTTATTTGACCAGCTATAATCATAATTACGTATTTCCATTAAATTTTGCATATTTTTAATATCGTAGTCACAACAAAATGGTTCAAAAAAGTCTGTCCAATCCGCGTAACCAAATGTACTATCATTATTCAATAAAAACATATAGTGATTACTCAAACAATACAAAAAACCTGTCAGAATATGAGAAATAACAGAAAAAAAACCCATGTGTCCGTGAGAGAACTCACAGGCCGTTGTATATTTTTTTAAATCGTAAGCTGCTATTTCTTTTTTTATAATATTTATTCCCATTTTTTTCTCCCAGAAAATTTTTGCTTTGCTTTTTATTTATTTTTCACTAGCCAATAGAAGTTTTGACAAGCATGTAAATCATACCCAGAACGATTAGACAAAAATTCCTTTAATGCACTCTGAACTCCACCAAATGGTCGGAAATTTTCTATGTCGATAAAACACACTTCTTTTGACACAATCTGCGATTCTATTACGACCCAATCGTCACCACATATAACTCCACCATCTTTCAAATATGGCTCCCAAACTGTTAAATCATGTAAAACATTCTCATAATCATGAATTGCATCAATGTGGATAAGATCAAATTTGTTCGTATTTAATAGCTCTTGAGATGCTTTTTGACTTGTTGTTCTCCATGGGAATATTTTATCATCCAACTTCATATGTTTTATATTTGAACAAAATTGCTCAAATGGTTTTGGGAAATAAGATACCCCTTTATGGTGATTACCCGGCCACATCCAAGGATCAACACAAATTAATTTTTTTAACGTTGAAATATTTTCAAACATTTTAATTGCACCCAACCCAACAAAAGATCCTATTTCTATGGCAAAATCTATATTGTGCGTTTTTACTATTTCTTTAAAACAAGGCAAATCAAAATCATGACATCCTTGAGTATCATAGTAAGAATTTCCCCCATTTGCATCATTGTATGGCAATAACTCAAAATTAGACTCTTCAAAAATTTGAGCCACAGACTTCAGGTTAATCATTTAAAACTCCAATAAAATTACACTATCTCCTGCAATAATTTCTCTATCCTCTGATTTAGTTCCGTTTTGTCTTCCCAAGGCCAAACCCGATAGCGAGTTGATTGACGAACTGCTCTCCAAGATTTATCTGTTTGGAGTTGTTGTAACTCCGTTTCTTCAGAGTGCGCACACTTATTAATGACTCCAACAATCCCTACTGGCGCTTCAAATTGAGGTGCAAATAGGGTATGTCGTTGTGCATCTGCACGCAAAAAAACATGAGAAGGATCAAAACGTCCAATTCGGTGCGCATGATAAGCTTCTAGTGGCTGGATATTATTTTCAATCATAACAACATTCAGGGCATTTTGATCTGTCCAAAAAACGTGATTATACTCTTCTGCTAGTTCCTTCATAGTTTCTCGCCAAGCCACGGCCAGTTTAGAGTCTTTCCTATAACATACAGAACTAGCCCACGCAGAAGGACTCTGTTTAAATTTTTCAACATTCTGTCTATTCTTGGGAGCTTTACTATCTTTAGGAGCCCCCTCTTCCCAAAAAGAAGAAGCATGAATATCTCTACCTGCCGATATGCCATGAATTGCAGCCATATTAATAAATGCATCTAAAGAAGTCTCTGACTGTACCCATGAATCCGCATCAAGCCAGAAATAATATTCATACCCAGGGAAATAATTTTCTAAAAATGCACGTGCAATTATACATTTGCGATGGGATGGAGGCTCTGGGGTAAAAATGAAATCCCAGTTTGGCACTACTATCCCCTGTGAAATTCCAGATAGTATATGCTTCTGACGATCCGTCAATCCGAGGTCTAATACGTAAAAGGGAATATCTTTATATAAAGCGGTACCTTTTAATGACTCGACAAGCTCAACGAGTAGTTCAAAATATCTTTCGTGACTATCACAACCGGAAACAAAACATAACCTTTCTAAAACTTCTGGCTTCGGAATACTATCGCTTTTTCGACTTACTAAGAGGGGAGACCTGGGAACTACTCTGCTATTTGATAAATCTGGATCAAACATTGGTTTCTTGTGCCAAATTAATCTTTCTTCCAAATACTGATAATCGACCTGACCATCAGCTTGTTGCAAAAATTTTCTTTCTAAATCATACTTGTCCAAAAAACGACACAGAAGAGAACCTAGGTATAAATCTTCATTTTGTTCAAGTAATAAATTTATCGTCTCTTCGTACAAACCACTTTTTATCAACTGCTTTAAGATTTCTTTCTTACCCACTATTCACCTCCAAATTCTCAAAACAAATAACTATTTTCTCGATTTCTAAAAACATTAATCAGATTTGGTATATTAGAAAACTTCGCACCAATAAAGCATTTTGCTTTTATTGCTATATCCATTTCTTTTAGCAATAATTCCAAATTTTCAGGACTTCGATCATCAACGGACCCCGTACACCCCTGAGGGCAAAAGCTAACAACTTCTTTGTCAAAAAAAGCTTCTATTATTCCTGGAACTTTGGACGAATCAGTTAACAAAAAGATTTTATCGAATACTATGTTTTCAGTAGATATGATCTCTTCCATTTTTTCCAAATATCCGCTTATATCGTAAATGGGTGATTTTCTGCATGGCTGAATTCCCTTCATTTCGTATCCAGATCTGATGTGGATTGCCAAATCAAATTGCTCTGTATTTTCTTGTGAAAATTTTTCGAATAAACGTAAATTGTATTTGAAAATTTCTTTTGCTACAACGTCATACATGTCTTTGATGTATTGTCTGTTTCTAATTTCAGCATACTGATTCAACGTAGGAATATTTACATCTCTTTTTTCTATTGAAATACTTTCAACTTGTAACAATCTTTGTTTTTCGGCTTCATCCCAAAATGGTTCAAAAAAATCACACCATCGACCGTACCACCAAGTTGAGTCATTGATAATCGGAAAATATTCTTCATGCAAACACTCGCAAAGAAAATGAATCATTATATCGAATGTATGCCCAAATCCTGCAGACCAAGGCCATTTTTCTCGAGATCCAAAATCAATTTCTAATACTTTCTTTGGAGAAGTACTAAAATTAAGCATATTTTTTATCCTCCATAATTAACTGATTAACTTTCGATTTATCTGCCCATGGAAACTGTCTGTATGACACTGAACCAAAAATTACATTATTTTCTATTATCGAGCACTGATGTCTGACAGCGTTCTCAACCTGTAAAGTTGTATCGTAATCTCCCTCTATTTTTACCAACGGACGATGATATCTATTTCCCTTGGCATACCATGTAAGATGCACAAAACCGATAATCTGCTTACTACTGTTTGAATATAAAGATAAATCACCTCCAAGAAACGGACAGCCTGTATTCGGATTGAAAACAAATTGAGTATTTTGCACGGGCGGTTTCAGGCAGGATTTACCTTCGTTTGCCATTGCAAGATTCAGACTTAATTGATCTGCAAAATGGTTAAATAAATTACTATTATGTATTTCTAGAAAATATTTTTGCCAAAAATCAAAAAAACCTGAATTCTTTTTTATACAAACAACCCCATTTATAACTGTTGGATAATTTAAAAATTCATCATTTCTGTATTTTTCTGGAATTGTGTTTGGATTATACAAATTTTGAATTTTTGCCCAAATATCAGGACAAACACCTATCCCCTGTTTTTCAGCAAGGTTTAAAAGGAGATCAATTGCACGCTCATCTTGTACCCAACAATCCACATCAATCCACATATAGTACTGATAATTCGGGAAATGCTTTGGTATAAAAGAACGGGCTGTCATAGCCTTATATCCATCTATATTTTCGGTGGCATGTAACCCTATGTTTTTAACAGGATCCACATCCCACCCGGGATCTTTAATTTCTTGAACTTTTAATGTCTTGAATAGATATTCTTTCTCCCACTCACTCAATCCGCAATCCAACACACATATTGGCACATCTTTGTACAATCGCGTTGCTTTAATAGACTCAATGCACTCAACCATCAACTGAAAATATTTACTATCGGCTCCCACCACAAAACACATATTCTCCAGCACTTCAGCGCTAGGAATCATCTTCGGATCACGGGGTAAATGTAACGGCTGGCGAGGAACAACGCGATCAAAAATGGGTAAATCATGCCAAACCGAACGCTCGCGCATGTAGGCATCACCAGCATCGATTTCTAAAGCTTTATCAACAACCAACTTTTCTTTGTCATATTCGTCATCGTATCGATACAGCAACGACAATAAATACAAGCTTTCGACATTGTTTGTTTCTTTTTCTAGAATTTGCTTTGCGACCTCAAATTCTTGATCTTTCAACAACTGCCGTGCCAAATCAATACGATTAGACATTTATTAAATAAAAATTATATTTATACTTATATATTACATTAAAAATAAAACACTAATCAAATACATATCTAGTCACAAAATACCCATATAGTAGACGGCGGTCATAGAAATCGATACAATCGGTTATGGATCAAAAACCTGATTGTTCACATGCGTTACAAATTACCACTTATTGCCTTGTTGGCTCTTTTACCCGTCGCTTGCACCCCCGATTTAGGTCATGACGACTACTCCACAGACAAACCCGGCGAATTATCATCCCGTTTTGTCATGGGAACAGTAACGGAAGTAGAGCCCATCACCATTCGCACATCCCCTGGAAGTAAAGGAGAAAGAACCGTTGCAGGAGGTACAGGCGGCGCTTTGGTTGGTGGTTTGCTGGGATCTGCTATTGGCAGTGGTTCTGGCAATTCAGGCGCTGGTGCATTAATCGGCGCTTTGGCTGGTGGCGCTGGCGGTGCCGTTCTTGGTAACAAGACAGGAAGCGCAAAAGGCTGGCGTATCATCGCCACAACCGATGCGGGCGAAATGTTGTCCTCCGTATCAACAGTTAAACTACACCCAGGCACACGCGTTCGCATAGAAATACCTTTTGGCGTTGAGCGCGGCAATGGGCGGGTTCGCTTCGTCCCCGTTAATCATCTGTAATGACTCCTTCTAAAATTCTTGCCCTTAAATACAGACCTCAACGTTTTTCCGAAGTTAAAGGGCAAGATCATGTTGTCCAAGCCCTTAAAACAGCAATTGAACAGGATTGCTTACCACATTCATTAATATTTTCTGGCGTGCGTGGCACAGGCAAAACAACCTTGGCCCGTTTAGTTGCCAAACGTTTGAACTGCGAAAATCCCATTAACGGGGATGCTTGTGACGCATGTGATAGTTGTGTTGCAATCAGAGAAAATCGCCATTTAGATGTATTAGAAGTCGATGGAGCTAGTTATACCGGCGTTGATCATATCAGGGAAATTATCGAATCAGCCCAATACAAAGCGGTTATGGGAAAATATCGTGTCTTTATCATTGATGAAGCTCATATGCTTTCCAAAAGCGCTTTCAATGCCCTACTTAAAAATCTAGAAGAACCTGCAGATCATGTTTGCTATATTTTAGCCACAACAGAGCTTCATAAGATTCCTGATACCATCTTGTCCCGTTGTATGCGTTGTCAGATGGCGATGTTTTCCGTCGAACAGCTGGTTGATACACAAAAAGAATTACTCCAAAAAGAAAATATTCAGTTTGATGAAGCCGCTCTATTTGACATCGCCTACGCCGCCGATGGGTCAATGCGCGATGTTCAAACATTGTTGAATCAAGTTATTTTGTTGTCTAAGGATCGCACTCTAACCAAAGAAACAACAGCGCAAATGTTAGGACTTGGTCAAAGGCAAGAACTTTATACTCTACTTGAGTATCTTTTAGCAGGAGAGATTGATCACGCTCTAACACACACCAGACAACTCTTGACACAAGGTGTTTCCGGACACACGCTGCTTAGCCAACTTATGGATCTTGTCTATTGGGTCTGCTGCATTAAATCGACACCGCATCTTAAATTAGAAAAATCGTATCCTGATTTAGAACGCACTAAGGGAACTACTCTCGCCAATCAAATTGATTTTTCAAAGCTTCATATGGTTTGGCAGATTTTACAAAAAGGCTATCAAGAATATATGGCCTCTCCCTTAAAAGGCCCTACATTAGAAATGATCTTGATGCGTCTTTGCTTTGTACAAGATATCAAGTTCAATGCCGTATCTACCCAAGAAAACCAACCACAACAAAAATGGACAATTTTTGATGGCTTGCTAAGACATATCAGGCAGCATAAAGAACCCGTTTTGTACGAACAACTTGCTAAAACTTATCCCTGCTTATCTTACGCACCGGGAGAGTTAGTCCTAAAAGGAGAAGAAGACAAGACAATTTGTCTAGAAATAACAAACAAATTAAATCAATTGACGGGAATATCGTGGCGGGTTAGCATGAAGAATGAGGAGAGCATATCTTGTGCTGCGCCTCATCACGACCCTCAAACATCTTTGCCTCAAACTACTGATCCGGAGTTGCCGGATGTCGTTGCTGACTTGATCCAAGCTTTTCCTGATACTGTGGTCACTATTAAAGCTTAGATCTTAATTTGATGGGGGATTTTATGAGTAATATGCAAGATATGATGAAACAGGCACAAGTGTTACAAAAAAAGATGGAAGAGGTTCAAAAAAGATTGGATACTACAGAAATTACTGGATACGCAGCAGGTGGTGACATTGCTGTTACTCTATCGGGCAAAATGATTGGACGAGATATCTGTATACAAGAAGGTGCTTTGAAAGCATGCGGATTATCAGAAGAATGCATTGCATCCATGGAAGTATCTGTACTAGAAGATCTTATACTTGCCGCTTTCAACGATGGTCGCACAAAAGTTGAATCTCACGTACAACAAGAAATGCAATCGGCAACTGGCGGATTAAACATTCCTGGTTTAATGAGTTAGCTCAGCGCCGTTATATGCGCTAGTATAGAAGTTAGATCTAATTCTAGTTCATCAATCATCTATGAATAAAGGACAAGTCGCACAGATTTTGGGCGCTGTTGTAGATGTCTCTTTCCCAAAACGTCTACCTCCTATTCAAAATGCTTTATATATTGGGAAAAACCGAGAAATTGTCCTAGAAGTCGTATCTCACGTTGGTGAAAACATCGTCCGCACAATTTCCATGCATTCAACAATCGGATTGTCTCGAGGACAAGAAGTCATCGACACCGGTAGCCCTATCACGGTACCTGTAGGACGAGCAACTTTGGGACGAATTCTTAACGTCACAGGCCAACCCGTTGATGATCGCGGTCCTATTGTAGCCCCCGTACTTTTGCCTATTCATCGTGACGCTCCTGAATTTATTGAACAAAAAACAAAGACCGAAATTTTGACAACAGGGATTAAAATTATTGACCTACTAACTCCCTATCCTCTTGGTGGAAAAATCGGATTGTTTGGAGGAGCCGGCGTTGGCAAAACGGTATTGATCACTGAATTAATCAATAACGTTGCCAAAACACGGGGAGGCTATTCTGTACTTGCTGGCGTCGGAGAACGCACACGTGAAGGCAATGACATGTATCACGAAATGATTTCATCAGGCATTATCGATATTGAAGGCGATAATTCAAAAGTCAGCCTTGTTTATGGTCAGATGAATGAACCGCCGGGAGCTCGCGCGCGCGTCGCTTTAACAGGGCTAACCATCGCTGAATATTTCCGCGATCACGATCACTTGGACGTTTTATTCTTCATAGACAATATATTCCGATTCACTCAAGCCGGTGCAGAAGTTTCAACTTTGCTGGGAAGAATTCCCTCAGCGGTAGGGTATCAGCCAACATTAGCTTCTGAAATGGGCGAATTGCAAGAACGTATCACATCAACATTGAACGGATCGATTACGTCCATTCAAGCTATTTATGTTCCCGCTGACGACTTGACTGACCCCGCTCCCGCTACATCATTCGCCCACCTTGATGCAACAACCGTTCTGAACAGACGTATTGCTGAAATAGGAATATTTCCTGCTATCGATCCTTTAGATTCGTCCTCTACTATTTTGTCTGAAGAAGTTGTAGGAGAAAACCACTATCGTTTAGCACGTGATATTCAAGAAGTTTTACAAAAATATCAATCCTTGCAAGATATCATTGCCATCTTAGGAATGGATGAATTATCAGAAGATGACAAATGCATCGTATATCGTGCCCGTAAAATACAAAGATTTTTCTCACAACCATTCTTTACAGCAGAGACATTCACGGGACAAAAAGGAGTCGCCGTCAATCTTGCTGATACCATTTCAGGATTCCAAGGATTGATCAACGGTCAATACGATGATATCCCAGAAATGTGTTTTTACATGGTTGGCACAATCGACGATGTTTTACGTAAACACAAAGAAATAAAAAAATGAAGACCTTTAAGCTCATCATCGCCACCTTAGACAAAATCTTAGTAGAAGAAGATGTGTTAGCTATCTATTTCCCAACACCAAACGGAGAAATTGGCGTCTTAACCAATCACGCAACTTATCTAACTAATACGTTATCAGGCGAAGCAAGATATATAAAAGGGAATAAAGAAAAAGTCAGATTGAATTTAGTCAAACCAGGTTTGTTTTTTATTCAAGACAATCACGCCAGATTGTGGATTTGTTTGTAAGTAGCATCTTAACAAATCAAGACCTATACTGTTACTGTCAGCGATGACTATGGCAATAAAGGTGTGTAGATACGCGGGACGGACCCGGGGGCGGTACCCGGCATTTCCACCATATGGGAATGACATAGAATCGACGTACGCCGAAGGACAGACTGTTTGCCCGGTATTGTAACCACCGTTATCGGGCTAAAAACATAAATGCAACTGCTAAAGCAAATGCACGTGGCAGCAACCGTCTACCTATCAACGGTAGACTACGTCGCCGTTCTAGCCGTCAAGTCGCAAGACTGGCTGCTTAACGCTATCCCACACGGCTTTGGGGTGCCGGGTAACAGAAACTGACACGTTGTGTCTCCCTGCAAAAGCGGGGACCAGTTGAAGATCTACCAACTTTTTATCAACTTATTAAAAGCTTCAATCAAATCTGCATAATCAGATGTAATAGTGCTTTTGTGCGCGATCATAACCATATGACCATTCACTTGAGGTTTCGTTATATACACTAAATGCCTCAAACGACGCTTTGCATAATTTCGATCATGGGCTTTTTTGAAATTTTTCTTGGTTGCTTTGACCGCAAATCCAAGACCTCCAGAATCTTTAGGCATAAATCTTATAAGAAAGTTTTCGCACTTAAAAAGACGACCAAACTTAGCTAGCTCTTGAAATTGTTGAGATTGATTAAGACGAAAATATCGATGCAATTGATTATGCAGACAGACGAACTCTTCCCTTGGCACGACGGCGAGAAAGAACCTTTCTACCATCAGCCGTTTCCATGCGCGCACGGAATCCATGACGGCGCTTGCGAACCAGATTGCTTGGCTGATATGTACGTTTCATAAATTTTATCCATCCTTATATCATCTAAGGATTATTATTCTCTAAAATTGACAGTTTGTCTAGAGCTTGCTACGTCCATGTTCAGGGCTGTTTCCATAGGCACCATCATCAGAAAAAACCACCGACAAAATCTCTTCGTGAATTTCTTCAACACGGCGGTTGGCATCAATCAAATGATAATGTTTTTCAGTCTTGGCCAGCTGCTGAAACCCATCATAAATTTTCTCATAACAAGAACGATCAAAATGGTCATAGCGATTTTGCTTGGTGCGACCATGGGCACGTTCTAATGCTGTTTCAACGTCAAGCATTAAGACGAAAACGCGATCAGGTTTTGTAGGGATAGATAGCAAATCATGCAACTGAGTAATCAGCCCAAGATCAATCCCACCCTTAAACCCCTGATAAGCACGGGTAGAATCAATATAACGGTCACATACCACCCACCTGCCTTCCTTCAAAGCAGGAGAAATTGTATGATTCCAATGCTCATGACGTGCCGCGGTCATAAGCAATAATTCTGTTTTTGGCAAAAACTCGTACCCCAAAACCAAATTACGAATAAGTTCGGCTGAAGAACATCCCCCCGGTTCACGGGTTAAAACGTGAGAAATATTTTTTTGTGTCAAAGCCTCTGAAAACAGTTTGGCTTGCGTAGACTTTCCCGTACCATCGATGCCTTCAAAAACAACAAACATAGGCAACTCTTACTGTTTTGTCATACTACCTAATTGCATTTTTTCTTGATACATCGCACCAAAATCGATAGGACGAACAAAGATGGGAGGATATCCCCCCATATTGCTTAAATTGGCAATAAGGTTACGAATTTCAAAGAACAAATAGAATGGAATTTCGATACACAAAGTAGGATCCACATAATCCGCAAATTCCTTAACAAAGCCTTCTTCAAAACGAATCAACGCCACACTGGTTACTTCAGCAATAAAAATCTTTTGCCCTTTGTGCTGAGCGAGCGTATTAACGGTCAAGGACACCTCGTAGGCCCCTTTAGTGCTTTTTGACTGGATATTATTTACATCGGCACTAATAACAATCTCAGGCTCTCCATCAATCTCGGGTGCATTGGGATTGTTCATCAGTAAGTTTTCAAAGGAAACATCTTTAATATATTGAGACAAAACTGAAAATGGATTAGCAGAAACAGATGATTTAGAAGATGACATAAAGTTTCAAAAAGAATGATCTTATCGTATTATAACCCAATCAAAAGCCTCTGCGCTAATGACAACACCAGCTAAATATGGTATCAAAGAGCGTGAGCTCTTAACAGCACAAGTATATGCGTGACCATCCCATCGCCATCACCGGTATTGCCACGATGATGCCGGGATCATTAACATTCCGTGATTTTTGGCGCCATATTTGGGAAAAAAGAGATTTTATTACTGATGTCCCAGAAGCCTATTGGAGCATCAATGATTACTATGATCCCAACCCCAAAGCACACGACAAAACATATTGTTATCGCGGTGGATTTTTGAATCACGTAGACTTTCCTGCTGTTGATTTCGGCATCCCCCCCAAAATGATCAGCGATATTGATACGACCCAATTATTAAGTTTAATCGTAGCTCAACATGTGCTTGCACAAGCGCAGAAAAAATTCGAAACACCGTTAGAAAACATCAGCGTCATTTTAGGAGCAACCGGCGGCACAAAATTGTTTTGTGAATCAGCTGCGCGCCTTGAGTATCCCAAAATCGTAAAAGCAATGCGCAAAGTCGGCATCGATGAAGAAAAAATCAAAGAAGTTGTCGATCTATATGCTGCACAATTTGTGGATTGGACAGAAAATACGTTTCCAGGACTTTTGATCAACGTCATTTCAGGACGTATTACTAATCGATTGAATTTAGGCGGAGAAAACTGCGTCATTGATGCTGCTTGCGCCAGCAGCTTAGCAGCGATCAGCTATGGCATCGACAAGTTACTTATCGGTAATACAAAAATGGTTATCTCTGGAGGTGTAGACACATCAAACGCTATTCCTATGACCATGTGCTTTAGCCGAACCCCTGCCCTATCCCCCACCATGGATGTTCGTCCTTTTTCGAAGGATGCTGATGGAACTCTATTGGGTGAAGGTATCGCCATGATAGCCATGAAGCGCCTTGAAGACGCTGAAAAAGATGGGGACGAAATTTATGGCGTTATCCGCGGCATCGGAAGATCATCTGATGGACGCGCTAAAAGCATTTATGCTCCTTCCCCGGAAGGACAGAAACGGGCTTTAAGACGCTGTTATGATGATGCGGAATATAGTCCAGAAACGGTAGAATTGGTTGAAGGTCACGGCACTGGAACAAAAGCCGGCGATAAATCTGAATACGAAACTATGTGTGAAGTTTTCACAACATCCACGAGAACAAACTATTGCGCCATAGGATCTGCCAAATCTCAATACGGTCATACAAAAGGTGCCGCCGGCGCTGTCGGTATGTCTAAAATTTTGGGCAGCCTTGTTAACCGCGTATTACTGCCCACGATTAAAGCTGAAAATCCGATTGACGTCGATGGCACAGCCTTTTTCATCAACACAGAATGCCGCCCTTGGTTCAAAAATGATAAAAATCTGAGACGCGCAGCCGTCAGTGCTTTCGGTTTTGGAGGAACAAACTACCACATCACAGTCGAAGAATATACGGGTAAAAACAAACCTAAAAAAACAGCACCGTTCACCTTCATCCCTTTATCGGGGAATATCGACGTTGAAAAACAAACGATTGAAGAAACTTTACAGAATCGCTACATCGCATCTGAATGTAATGACAAACTGATGGCTGAATATTGTGAAAAATTCAACAGCTCAGCAACGCAGAAAGCTTTCTTTTTGGCAGACAGCGCCACATCTGAAACGTTAGAACTTGTCACAGAAGGAATACCCTCTGTATTGCTGTTGCCAAAACAATTTAACGTATTTGCCGGTGCGCAGATAACGTGTGTTTTTGATAAAGCACGAGAGTATTGGGAAGGTTTATCCCCTAATATCAGACAAGCGGTTTACCCTGTTTTGCCCCCTCAAGGCGTGTTGGATGGATCATTTAATATCCATTTCGAAGATTTTCTCAAAACAATTTTCAAGCATTTTGGTATCAACGTTAATTTTGCCGAAAATGGTATTGCTGTCCCTGCAGATATTTCTTTAGGATGGTTCTTGAGGACTTTGGCACAGATGTCCGTCACGAACACATCGGCGACTTTTAATCCTTTATTAGAAGAATTCGAATTAAATTATGCAACCGTTCAAAAACCAAAATTTTCTGTACCTGTGGCAGGTTATAATTATGGCAGGCCATCTATTTAGGTGACATATGGATATTCGTTTATACGAAACAAGTGATCCTATCAAAGCTGTTTGCCTACTTACTGAAAAATTGTATAAACAAGGCAAAAAGATACAAATTGTATGCGAGAATCCGTTGATGGTGTCCAATGTGGATCAAGCATTATGGCAATTTAAACAATTATCATTTTTACCACACATGACAGATCTGGATCGGATTGATCCGTTTACGCAACCCATTTTTATTACATCTGATATGGATAAAAATCTGAATCAAGCCGACATTATTATTTGCTGTAATACAGTTCCGCATAAAGTCGATTGTGAACATATTGTTGGGATTTGTGACAGCACTTCTTGTTCGTCATTTAAAACCACATACATACCTACTCAACATTTCGTTCAAACACCAGAAGGAAACTGGAAGCAAAATTAAAGTGGGTTTAGGAAGTCCGCTTCTGCCTTTAAATACGTGTGTAACCGTTCACGAGGTTGGGTAAAATTTTTAAGGCGCTATCTGCCCTACTTTCCCAGAGGTTAGAAAATCTTTCGCGTAGCAATTAGATTTTCTTGTCATCCGGGATCCAGAACCCCCGAGAGTCAATAAAATAAAAACTTCGCAGAATTTTAAAGTTGATCTTGATCCCGGCTCCAACGGATTCTTGCGCAAAGCGCTTAGAATCCGCATGTCCGGGAAATCAGATCTGGTAAAACGTTAAAAATTTCACCTAACACTGTGAATGCTTGCTAGTAAAACATGGTGAAGTTTTTGTTTTACTTGGCTGCCGGTACAAACAGATTCTAGGCGCTTCGCGCAAGAATCAGTAATACCCGGGAAACAAAAAACCCCAGAAAACCACTAAGGATTTTCCGGGATAAATTTTCGTAACGTGTTAATTAAAGCTTAAGCACCGAATGCGTAGCTGATGCCAACGCCGCCAGTGAAGTTTGTGTACTTCGCTTTGAAGCTTTTATCGAAGTGATCTTGTTGCATCATTGGGAACACGCCACCGAAGTGTGCTGTTGCCAAGACATTGTCTGTCAAGGATACACCTAGAACCAAACGAGCAGCAGGACCCCAGAACCACTTGGATTCTTTATCTGTCTTACCAACTTCCTTTAGCTTGCGGATTTCTTGAGCAGCAACACCAAGATCAGCACCCACCATGAACTTTTCTGTCAAGTTGAACATAGCGCGCAAGTATGCGTTTACGTTGAAACGTGCACTTGTATCTTTTTCTTCTTTGTCAGTAAGATCCAATTTTAGGTCCTTACCGAATACCCAGTTACCTTCAACAAGGCCACCGACCATGAACTTGTCATTGACGCGACCCAAGTAACCAACGTGTACACCAGCAAAACCGTTGTTAGATGTGTACTTACCTTCAGCATCTTCATTTACAAGGGCCTTCACGACATCATCCCTCTTAACCTTATCCAATTCCGTCTTAATTCCAGCCACAATAACGCCAGCATTAAAAGCACCCTTACCAGCCGCATCTGTAACAACAGCAACTTGAACAACTTTTACGCCTCTTTTTCCCTTTAATGTTTCGAAGGCTTGCACGTAATCTTCAACTTTTTTAGGAGAAGACACCTTTACAACAACCGTTCCAGCTTTTTCATCATCCTTCAAAGCGGCAATTGCAGCAGCATCAGCAACAGTATCATAAGGAGTATAATTTGCAGCGGTAGTCAAAGATGTATAAATAGCATCGTAGAGCTTACCAGCCTCATCTTTCGTGATGGCTTTGTCTTTTGCGAGTCTCTTGAGGTTAATGTAGGAATAACCAGCCTGTGCACCAATAAGTGCGCCGCCAGCAAATCCTGCTGCAGGGGCTGTACCTGCAGATAGTAGTGCTAATAGTGATAACATGGAATAACTCCTTAGGTTAAATTACAAGATTATCATAGCCGTAAATTGTAAAAAAATCCTTAATTTCAATTACCATAACATAATTTTCGCAACACCGTTGTTGATTTTTTGCAACAAATACTTCGGCTGCGTTGTAGGCATCCGGTTCCCCGGACGTTACAGGATCTGCGCGATAGCGCTTAGAGACTGTTGGTGCCGGGGTCCAGGAAAAACTGGATCCCAGATCTAATAGACTCTACACACTACCGCGTGGAGTCTATAAGTCTGGGAAAACAATCCTCCTTGTATTCAAGACACTCAATCACGCAACCTTGCCGCTGTCGAGAACGACATGCCTTATGATAAAGTAACGGAGGTTCTCGTAACACCGCCACCATGCGATTATCTCCACCCATTACTCAAGGAGGACAAACATTCCTACACAGAATGCGCATGTGGGGACAAATTGTGCGTTTGGCTTTTTTCTTTTCATCACTGTCCAGCTTTATGACGTTTTTCACCTTATGCCTGTACACATTCAACGGATCACACGTTAATGTGTTTTATAAAATCATGGCTTATGAAGTTAACGGACTTGCGCCCCCTGACTTGTTAACAAAATCTCGACACATTATCCTACACCAAATCATATTTTACATCTGGATCAGCCTGGGCGTGGGATGTTTAGTAGGAACACTTTTATTTATATTGTGGAGAAGACAAGGCGTGAAAGCCCAAACCAAAGAAACATTAGCCGGCGCAACATACGCTTCCTGTAAAGATGTAATCAGAAAAATAACAAGCCAAAAAGCAGCGTCTCCCCTACATTTAATGAACCTTCCTTTAATCAAGGGCACAGAAACTCAGCACTTGCTCATCACAGGGACCACAGGAAGCGGCAAAACAAACGCCTTCAAACATCTTCTTAACCAAATCAGGAACAAACGCGCCATTGTTTTAGACACCACAGGTGAATTTGTCGAAAAATATTACGATCCATCAAAAGACATTATCCTAAATCCTTTTGATGCCCGATTCCCCGGATGGGATTTGTGGGCTGAATGCCACAAAACGTATCATTACGATGAAATTGCCGAAAGCCTCATTCCCCACTCTGGCCAAGATCCTTTTTGGACACAATCATCCAGAACATTATTGGTCGAAATTTTAAAACATCTTGAACACAAAAATACACGTAGCTTTCACAAAATCCTTCAGATGACTAACGTTATAAGTCTTGAGAATTTGGCGCACACTTTACATAACACAAAAGCTTCGGCACTCATCGACCCCAAATCAGAAAAAACAGCCACCAGCATTCGTATGAATTTGGCCACCCACATTAGCAGCTTCGAACATTTAATAGGAGGGACACGAAGAACACTTTTCGATCCGTGAGTGGGTTTGTGATCACAAGAAAACGGGTTGGTTGTTTTTGATGATGACGCCGGCTCAGCGTGCCGCCTTACGCCCTTTACTGTCGTGCTGGCTGTCGATTGCTATCAAAAGTTTGATGGAGTGCTCGCCAGACTCACAAAGACACTTGTGGTTTATGATCGATGAACTACCTAGTGTTAATAAATTACCAGACCTGTCTTTATGTCTGGCAGAGGGACGAAAATACGGCGCTTGTATGGTTTTAGGTATACAGAACATTCCTCAAATCGAAAGCATTTATGGAACACACGTAACGCAAAGCTTATTGGATTTGTGTTCCACGAAAGTGTTCTTCAGATGCGCCAGTTTCACCATGGCTCAAAAATTATCACATTTACTGGGCACACAAGAACGCAAAGAAGTACAAGAAGCTATTTCTTATGGCGCCAACGAAGTTAGGGATGGCGTATCACTACATACGCATGTCACTGAAAAACCTATTATTCCTCCCTATGATTTAATGAATTTACCGGATCTTTCATCTTATGTGTCATTACCACAAGGCTATCCCATGACAAAAATTAAGTGGGATTTTGCAGCTTAGGGAAAATAGATCTGACGCTCTGCAACAGGAAAGCCAGTCTAATTTCTGTTATGAAAAAATCCGCAAGATATTTAAAAAAATTCAGCCTCTTTATCTTCAATGTTTAAGGAGATTGACGTCAAAAATGAAAATTGCTGATGTTGTGGAGGGATGCAAGAGAACTAATATTTAATTTTGTGCTATGAATCCACTTTTTGAACAATCATCTCGCCTGACGGCTCGGGACCACCGGGTTCCAAGCCGCAGCGCTGCGACCACCGCCTCCTCCTCCACGAAGCAACAGACCACCCATCCCACATTCGCAGTTAAAAAACTGTTAATAGCAGGTTGTGACTGGTTTTCAAACCACATCATAAACAGGTACAATGACTTGTGTATACGACAAGTCTTTGTTCTGCTTAGGTCTCGAGAGATTTAAGGAAGATCATTTTAAAAAAACAACCCTCCGGTCTGCCGCCCACACGTCGCGCTTAACGCGTGCCCGCCTGATGCGTCTCTCTTACATTCCCAATATAAATATCAAAAGTTAACGTCTGATGAAAAAATCAGCTCAATAATAAAATTTTTCAAAAACATACCCCCAATTTTTGGGGGTTGGCGTTAAGAAGTGATTCTTGCATGTTATATTGAGTGCTTCTCTTTGTTTATTGACTATCTGTCTGAAATCATCACCTACGGCGGCAGAGAAATGCTTGTACACGTCTTTAACGCCATTGCCATGCTGGTTAACGGGAAAACAGGCACCATTTTTCGTCCCCTCATGTTCATCGGCGGAACTATTGGGGCTTTGTGGGCATTTAGCAAAGCATTTTGGGAATCGTCTATTAATGACCTTATCCTAAAATGGCTTATTCCGATGTCAGTCCTTGTGGGAACTTGCCTTATTCCCACAGCAACAGTTCGTATTTTGGATCCTGTCGCCGGAACACCAGCGCACTCATGGAATGTCGATAACGTTCCTTTTGGATTGGCTCGCGCTGCCCAAATGACCAGTTCCATTGGATACTCTTCGACATCCCTAATTGAAACAGCCTTCAAAACACCCGATCATCAACAATACAACAAAACAGGTATGATTTTTGGAGCAGAAAATTTACTGGAAATGTCCCATTACGCTATCTCTGACGAAATATTGGCCCGCAATATGCGTGATTTTGTGCATAACTGCGTGACCTTTGATGTTTTGTTTGGCAAATACTCAATGGATGAATTAAAACGAAGCGGAGACATATGGAAAACAATCCGAGAAAAAACATCAAGCGTCCGCATGTTTACAAAATGTGAAGCAGGAAAATCACGTTGCACTCTGGTTTCATGCCGCACAGGCGCCAATGATTTACACACTTTACTAAAAACTCATATTGATGGATTGGCCGCACACCATATCTTAGGACACTTGCCAAACTTTTACAGCCAGTTAACAGGTATGGCCGAACAAGCCGCTACCACCATATCACAACAAGTTATGATGCATACTCTTATCGATGCCATTGAAAGAAAATGCGACTCAAGCGGCCTTGGAACAAACTTTGCTGTTAGACGGGCCTATATGCAACAACGCCATACCTACGAAGTCGCCGGCGCTTTAGCAGCAAAATCCCTTGTTGTCATGCGTAACATTTTGGAAGCTCTGCTTTATGCATCATTCATTTTCATCATGCCCCTTGCTTTAATGCCTATGGGATTTCGCATCTTTTTTAAGTGGCTTTGGTTACTGATATGGATACAGCTGTGGCCTCCTTTATATGCCATTCTTAACTGCGGCATTATGGTCGCTTCTCAGGCCAATGTGAAAAGTATGATTGGTATCGATAAAGGATTAACCATTCTTACTTCCACAGGACTGAATAACTTGGCATTGGATATGCAAACCTATGCGGCTTATGCGTCACTCAGCATTCCTCTTATTGCCTATGCGATCTTGCAGGGTGGAATATCGTCCTTTGTTCAACTATCTTCTTCTCTGGCGGGCGTATCTCAAAGTGTTGGAAGCACTGCCGCACAAGAACAAACAACGGGTAACTACAACTATGGACAAGTGGGACTGGAGACATCTACAGCTTTCACCCAAACAATGCACCAGCATCAAAAATCGACTCTACTATCTTCTGGATTTTATCAAGAAAACAGGGGAGACCATTCAACTATTCATGGTTCACATCGTATGGTTATGAATGACCCCGTTTCTCAATTGCCTTTTGAATTAAACGCATCCAATCAACTTAGTCAAAATCTAAGACAAAGTGCTCAAAACTCCGAAACCTTTGCATCACAAGAACGCGAAGCTTTAAATCAAAACACGATAGAATCAAATCGTGTATCTTCTGATTGGGTAGAACACACAGCCAACAATAAAAATTACGACAATGTCATTTCTCAATCCACAAATCAAAGTGTATCTCAGTCCTCTCAAGAAATTCTTCGAAAAGCTGAATCCTGGGGCAAACAATACAATTTATCTGCCAAGGAATCGTTATCCATCCTTTCAAATATGGGTTTAGGCATACACACCCCCGTTTTAAAAATGGGCAAGGATCGTCAAGAAGCCACCGGTGTATCACAAGATGAACTATTAAACAGCGCCAAACAATTTACTGAAGAAACAGGTTTTACAAAAAGTTATCAGGATCACGTCAGTATGGCTCGCAATCAAAGCGTTAACAATCATGACGAAGTCGGCAAGCGCTTTTCCCACACCTTAGGAGAATTAACAGAAAAAAGTCACCAGCATCAAACACAAATTGAAAAACATACACAACGCTCTACCCAACTATCTAAAACAGCCGAAGATTTTGAACAAAAATCAGTTATTTGGAATCAAAAACTTACCCAAGAATTTGTTGATGATCTCGCCAATGAAAAATTGTCCAATGGTCATGTTCGTGGACGTCAAATGGCACAGCATATCCTTCGTTATAGTCCGCATGAACGAGACATAGCCGTAGAACGATTTCTACAGAAAAAAGAAAAAGCATTGCTATCACAACATGATTTATCGTCTGAATTTCAACAAAAACGAACAGCAGAAATATCAAAACCATTGCCAAAAATACTTGCACCAAAAACTTCAAATCAAACGATTTTTGCAGAAAATAAAAAACACATTACAGCAAAAGAAAAAGAATTAGAAAACATCAAGTTAGAAGAGTCTCTCGCCGATACAATCCTTGCATCTGAAAAAAATTTGGCTATTCAACACTTCAAAAATACCTCTGGTAAAAATCTAGCCAAACAATCTTCAGCATTATTAGGAAGGATTGTTTCAAAAAATAAATAGAGGGAGACATCTTTATTAGCAATAATTTAATATATACTTAACATTGAAATATAATGTACAATTTATATAGGTAATTAACAATAAAAAATGATGAATCGCCTTGATATGGCCGCAGAGCTTATCACCGGGCATGAATACGAATTAGCTATCGAAATGTTGAAAAAAGAAGAAACTCCTCAAGCTTTCTATTGGCTGTCTTTACTGTATCGATTGTTCGATCGATACGACGAAGAATATCTCGTTGTTGAGGCTGGATTAAACGAAAAAATAGATAAATTCACACCTTATTTCACAAAACGGAAAGAATGGTTTGGATTAGATATGCACAGAAAAACCGTTGCCAGACAACCATTGCATATGCCAAAAGATCCATTGAAAATCCCAGATCCTGATGACATTAAAAAAATGTGTTTTGTAACGGGAGGAGACACAAACTATTTCCCCCTTATTGTTGAATGCGTTGAATCCATTCGCGCAACAAAGTCGTACAAGGACTGCGATGTATTCATATTTGACTGCGGATTAACAGCTGATCAAAAAGAATATTTATTGAATACCCTTCACGTAAAAAGCGTTTATGATCCGGGTTGGGATGTCGATGTACCAATGACCAGCCAACGGAATGAACAGGGACAAATCACACATTATCCAACCCCCATCGGCTTTAAGTGTATGGTGGCTCGCCCTCATATGGATAAATATTTTCCTGGATACCGTTATTATGCGTGGATTGACGCCGATGCTTGGATTCAAGATGAACGTGCTATCGATTTATATCTAGAGTACGCCAAAAATCAAGGAATGGGACTTTCTCGTCACATCACATTTGATTCTTACAATGACACTAACTGCTATTTTGTTCTACCTGTTCTGACACCGGAAAATAAAGCTTTCTTAAAAGATAAAGGAGCGGTTATTGTTTCTGCGTTTTGCATCGACATCGAATCTAAAATCTTCGATCAATGGCGGGAAAATTTTTACGACAATATCAATAAACAAGGGTTTTGGTGGAATACCGAAGAACAAACCTTGGGATTAACATTCCATCAACGTCGTTTAAAGAATCTTGTCGAACATCAAAATCATGCGGCTTTAGTGCGTGAAGGATTACCTGTCGTTTTTGATAATGACAACATTCTACATTCCTCAAGAACCAGTCAGGTGTTAGGAACGATTCATATGAGTTCCGGAAAATGGTATCACTACTTCCCTTCTCAAAAACGATCAGCGCCTATTCGGACAAATGAAGAATATCAACAGCATATGCAGCTATATGGCTGGGCGAATCAAAGAGAAGTTTGCTTTAAGCATAACATTCAACCATCACAACTTGGTGTTCCTAACAGACACCTTGTTTGCTGTCGCTTCCGAGTATGGCCTTGGCAAGACAAGCCAGAAATCAAAGAAACATTGATGCAAGAAGCTAAACAGGTATTGAAGGAGGAAGCATGTCACGCTTAAAAGTTGCCGCTCAATTAATTCAAGACCAAGAATATAAAACTGCATTTGACATGTTGAAGCGTGATGATACTTCACAAGAAAGCTTCTATTGGAGATCTTTGATTTGTCGCCTTATGGATTGGTACGACGAAGAAAAGAAAATTGTAGATTTATGTTTACAAAAACATCGCGATTTTTCATATATGCAGGAGCGATTGAGCTGGCATAAAAAACCGATGTTCGAACGAATGGTTCCCAGACAAGCCTTACACTTACCCCGCGATCCTCTGACAACACCCACGCAATCCGTCTTAGAACAACTTTGCTTCGTTACAGGAGGCGACAGTGCTTATTTTTCGTTGATTGTGGAATGCATTGAGTCTATTCGCGCAACATCTCTGTACAAGAATGTCGCCGTTTGTATTATCGACTGTGGACTAACAGATGATGAAAAAAATTATCTTGTAACAACGTTACAAGTTGCTCAAATTACAACTCCTGATTGGCCACATAAAGTTGATGGATTTAAAACCTGCGACGGTCCTGCACCGGAAGGAAAACTAAGTCCTCTTAACCAAGGATTAAAAGCCATTATGTGCAGACCATTTCTACATGACTTGTTCCCCAATTATCGCTTTATTTTTTGGATAGATGCTGACTCTTGGATTCATGATGAACGATCTATTGATCGACATCTTAATCTTTGTTTGAAACAGGGCGTCGCATTCTCTTACCCTGATCGGATACCATTTCAGCAAAGATTGGTCTACCAATATCCCGTTATTGAAAAGCAATACAAAGAAAAATTAGCCCAATGGCTACATGTTAGTGGCAACCAATGGGTTATAGATGCAAAAACAAATTTTTTCGAAGACTGGAAAAAACATCTTAACTATCATGTTGAAAAATATGGTTTCTGGAGAGCCATCGACGAAGAAAGTGCCATGATCGTCATGGAAGAACGCGGAATGAAAGAAATCCTTGGCGAACGAGATTTGTACGTTTTGTACGCCTTCGGCTTACCTGTAGTCAAAGACAAATCTCAAATTTTATATCACCCCTTAAATGGACAGGTCGTTGGCATTTTTTCAATGTTTCACCATAAATTTAAATACTATTGGCCAACAACCCTTGCCCCAGAAGGCGTATTGTCTCAAGAACAACTTAATCAACATATACAAAACTACAATCAACTACTGAGAGGAGTTTATCAGGACAAAGATCCGTGTGAACTTGCTCCCAATCAACCACAAATTTCACAACATTTTAGAGTATGGCCTTGGGCTGATAAAACTCAAATTTTGAAAATATTTTCTCATGAGGTATCGTCATGTCTCGGTTAAGAATTGCAGCCACTTTTCTTGTAGACAAAAATTATGAAGTAGCAGAAAAAATGCTACTCAATGACTCCCCACACATACAAAATACATACCTACTATCTTTGCTATATCGCTATACAAATCAATACGCGAAAGAAGAAGCTCTTATCAACCAGGCGATATCATCCAATTTAATCAACGACTACATAAAATCACGCCAAAAATGGTTCCAACACCCTCTATTTGAAAGACTTGAGACTAGACAAGCCCTTATCCTACCAAAAGAACCAGAAAAAATACCAAACACATCAACATTAGAAAAACTCTGCATCGTAACGGGCGGTGGTAGCGACAGACCTTATTTCTATCTGCTAATACAATTATTGGAGTCACTAGAAATTAGTAATACTTATAAGAATGTTAAAAAATGTATTATTGATTGTGGACTGAATGATGAAGACAAAAACTATCTTTTAAACAATTTTTCAAACATCGATATAAAAGAACCGGACTTATCGTTTCAGTTGCCAGAAAAAATTGAACGTTTTACACAAAAAGGAAATTGGGGAATTCTAGCAAGACCATTTTTGGATAAGATTTGTCCTAACTTTCAATACTATATGTGGCTTGATACTGATTCTTGGGTGCAAGATGAAAGAGCGTTGGACAATGTTTTATATGATGTTGTAAAAAATAAAATCGCTGTTGTCGGAAGTCACTGTGGTAGAGTCTACGCGGGTTCGTTTTGGGAAAGAATTCACAAAACACCTATTGTTCCTGACTACATGCGTGACTTTTTGCTAAACAGTCCTTCCCCTTTGTTAACTGGCTCTTGTTTTTGTATCGATGCCATTAACACAAATCTCTTCACAAAATGGGGAGAATATTTTACAGAACAAATGGAAAATTATGGGTTTCACTGGGGTAACGATGAAATCACTCTTAACTATACAATCCATAAACACTTTTCAACACCTACGGTTCGAAGTTTGAATTACAACTTTGATCTTGGTGGAAGAGGATTACCTCGTTTAAAACCAGACGAACCAGATGTACTTTATTCGACAATCAACGAAGAAATTATTGGAATTATCCACTTATGCGGCATGGGATTACCAAAACAACAGCCTCTTTGGCCTTGCTTGTTGTACCCAGCAGCGTTTAATAATGATATGTTTAACAGAAATTTACAGAGATATCATCATATTGAAAAAATTTGCAATGATAACAATGTTTCACCACATCAAATTAACGCAGAAAAAGAAAGTCGTATAACATCTTGCCACTTTCGCACATTACCCTGGCGCGACAAACAAGATATTTTCACCTTACTGCAAAAGGAGGCTAACACATGTCTTTCAAACGATTAATTGCACAACTTGTTGCAGATCAGGAATGGGATACGGCAATCAAAATTGCGTCTAAACATCAAGAAACACCAGATATCGTGAAAACCCTGTCTTTGGTTTATCGGTACAAAAATTATTTTGACCAAGAAAAAAATATGCTACAAAACACGATGATCAAAAGTCCATACATAGAGGAACGCCAAAACTTTTTTAAACGTCCCATTTTCGATCAGCTAGAAGCACGTCAAAAACTATGCTTGCCGAAAGATTTTTCAAAAGTACCACTTCAAAGTACTCTTGAACAATTATGCTTCGTAACAGCAGGGGGAAGCGATCAACCTTATTTCAATCTGCTTTGGCAACTGATTGAATCCTTAAAAAACACAGCAACTTATAACAAGATCCCCATCATGATCTTTGACTGCGGATTAACAGATGAGGATAAAGACAAGCTTCAAAAAACATTCAATCCTGTAACAATTGTCGATCCCGGATGGGACGTTGATGCCAATATTCAAGCGACACGTGTTACACAAGATGGATTAAAAGGATGTACAGCTAGACCATTTATGGATAAACATTTTCCTGGTTATAGATATTATATGTGGTTGGATACAGACACGTGGGTACAAGATGAACGAGCTCTGGATCGTATTGCAAAAGAAGCCGAGGAAAATGGAATTGGTGTTGTTCAAGACCACTGTTTTGACACTTGGATAAATAGTTATTGGGGCATGAATAATCTCAGAAAATCAATTATACCTGAATCATTCTCTCAATCTCTCAACGATAAAAAAACCGCGACTGCAGGTACTTTTTGTATTGATAGAAATTCAGGTTTTTTCTTGGAATGGCAAAAAAATTTCAAAACCGCTATAATTGAGTGCCAATTTACCTGGGGGTGTGAAGAAGTAACATTCATATATACAGCTAATAAAATGATTAAATCCTTAAATCCACTCAATCGAGTTCACCAATTCTCAGGATGCTCCAATGGACTTCCTATCATTCATAACGATAGCCAATTATTATATATGCCAGATACAAATCAGATCATTGGCATTTTCCATCTGATCGGTTTTTTTGCTTTAAAAATTGATCCCTTTATCCCAGTCACTCTTTTACCTCCAGATCAATTCATACCAAATCAGTTATTGGCAAAAAATAAACAAATTTTTGAACAATGGCTTGCAAATCATCAGAACCATGGAAACATTCAACCTCTTAACGTGTTTCCAAACACACAAATCGCTTCTTTCCATTTCCGCACCTGGCCGTGGAAAGACAAGTCAGAAATATTACAGCAGCTGTTGCAAGAAGCTCAGGAGGTTTTAGTCAGTGAATCCTGAGGGCGCGCAAAATAAACAGCCACAGGTAAAGGATCTTTTCCGTCTAAAGGATTTAACACAATCAGCTTCTGATTTTTTGTAAAACCATCTGATGAATCAACACGAATTAACACATCATCGTAATTATAAAACCCTACTGGAAAATTCTCCGGCTCAATAATAGTGCGCGAATACCCCAGTGTCCTTTGCAAAACAGCTTCTTCTAAATTTGCACTATCCGTAATAATCGCATTTTTCGCCCACAACAATCGATCTTCTTTCGAAACATTCCCAGAAAATTTAATACCCACATAGAATGCATCTGTATTATCGAAAGATGCATAATAGAAAACTTGTTCTTTTTGTTCTAGTTTTATGAAATCGAAAACCGTCGAGATGCTTTCAACATAATGTTCTAATAAATCAAGACGGGGCATGAAACTGGCCAAGATATCGTCATGCTGATACTTTGGCATAATCGGGTAAGATAACCCGGGATCAAGTATCGCCATCTTGCCGATCACGAAAGTAAGGAAGCGATAGATGTCGTAAGGATGATCTAAGTTATCTCCCACAATATGTTCCATCATAGGAAGCACACTATTTAACGCTGTCAGCACATTGTAGGTATTTACATTTTCTGGCATACCACGCTGATGTTTATATTTTTCAGTTAGCTGTGTAACCTGCTGACGAATCAAAACAGCAAGATCCAATAAGCGCTTATAACAATTCTGCGATCTATCCAAAACAAAACAAGGTGGTTCAAAATCTAAACAAACAAAGCGTCCGTTATCATAAGCAATTTTAAATAAGGGAATAGAAACGAAATCAGGACTCGGCAGGCCAGGATATAAAGTTAATACGGGTGCTAGACGAGGAATCGAAATCACACTGGTTCGATCATAATCGTCAAACACATCTGTTCCAGGAACAACACGAAATCTTGGGTTCAACTTATCGAACGGAGATTTTTGACTATACCATTTAGGCATCCCACACCAAATCAATGTTGGCGCTGCAAATTGTTCTTTAATGTCATTTAAATCTAGTGTGATAGACAAAGCATCAGGATCAGAAACGTTGTAATTTATGATTTCTCCATCAGGAAGAATCCCAGAAAGATCAGCAATTTTTAGAAGTCCTTGCCCAAAAGCAACTTCATCTTTTTCGAGAACAGTCACACCATAATTAAATGGCAAAATATGTTGCAATCGTTGCGCCATGATTTGATGCGCGCGCAAATCGACTTGCTGTAAATGATGTGAAGAAAGAAGCATGCCTTCATGCCACTGAATAGCAGGCACCACATCAAAACGCTTCTGTAACATGTGAGGCAAATAATATCTGAGGCATCTTCAGGTTAGCGAAAAAATGGTAAAGAAAAACTTAAGAAGCTTTCGCAACGAACTTGTGAGAGATTTTTTTGATCCCTGCATTATCAAACTTAATATACAATCCGTATTCATCTAAGTCGACGATATCTCCGTTACCATATTTTTCGTGATAAACACGTTCACCAATAACAAACCCCTCTTCAGGGGCACTGTGGATTTCGATACCATTCGGATTGAAGTGTTGAATGTTTTCTTGAGGTAATTCTTTAATGAAACGAGAAGGAACGTTCGTCTGCCAAGAATGATAAAAGCGACGTTGCATTGTATAAGAAATATAAACACCGTGACGTGCTCGCGTGATACCAACGTAAGCCAGGCGACGTTCTTCTTCCAATCCACGATCACCGTTTTCAGCTAAAGCGCGACTATGTGGGAAAATACCTTCTTCCCAACCAGGTAAGAAAACATAATCAAATTCTAACCCTTTAGCACTATGCAAAGTCATAATACGAATAGCATCGTCTGTTTTCTCCGGAGAGTTATCAATCAACAAACTAACGTGTTCCATAAAATGCGTCAGATTATCGTAATCCTTCATCGCATTCAAAAATTCTTTTAAATTATCCAAACGTGCGGCCGCTTCCTGACTTTTATCATTACGCCACATAGCCATATACCCAGAATCTTCTAACACATAACGAGCCAACTCAACGTGATTAAGCTCTTGCGCTTTCAGTCTCCATTGACCAACTTGCATCAAAAAAGCATTCATCGCCTGCTTAGAGCTAGGGTGCCCTTCTTGCTGAGAGAACACTTCTGCGGCTTTCGGAAATGGAACGTTGAATTGAAGCGCCAAATCATGAATACGGTTAATACTGGTTAATCCAATACCACGTTTTGGCAGATTCAAAATACGTTCAAAAGCTATACCATCATTCGGTTGCACGACAAGACGTAAATAAGCTAACGCATCACGAATTTCCTGACGTTCATAAAAATTCATTCCCCCAACAAGTTTATAGGGAATATTAAAACGGGCCAGACGTTCTTCAAACTCGCGCGTCTGAAATGAAACCCGCACCAAAATACCAACCTGAGACAAAAAAATCTTTTGCTTCCGCAAGTTTTCAATTTGATCTACAACTAGACGTGCTTCATCATCCGTATCCCATGCCCCCTGGACAGTAACTTTTCCATTTGGAAAACTTTCGTGTTGAGCTGACACCAAAGTCTTACCCAAACGCTGACTATTATTTGAAATAAGCACACTGGCTGTATTGACGATATTTGAGGACGAACGATAATTCTGTTCTAATCGAACAACCTGTGCCCCTTCAAAATCCTTTTCAAAACGCAAAATATTTTCGATATTCGCGCCACGCCATTCATAAATCGACTGATCTTCATCACCAACACAGCAAATATTTTTCTGTTCATTCACAAGTAATCTTAATAGCTGATACTGCGCTGCGTTCGTATCTTGATATTCATCAACCATGACGTAACGAAACATGCTTTGATAAGCAGCACGAATCTCTGGGTTTTTCTTTAATAACTCAATCACACCTAAAATAATCCCGCCAAAATCGACGGCATGTATATTATGTAAGCGCTGACGATAAACACCATAAAAATTGCGAAAATTTTCAGGCTCACTGTGAGGAATATCAGCGGCAGTAACATAACCATGGTCCGCATAACGACCCATTAGATAAGTTACCTGCTTAGCCATTGATTTGTCCAACAAACCTTCGCCCTGGATAATCTGTTTGACCAGTTTTATTTGATCATCCGTATCAATGATGGAAAAATTCGGGCTCATCCCCAATTCTTCAGAATGACGACGTAATATTCGCAAGCAAATGGAATGAAAGGTCCCAATCCACGCACCACTCATAGGCCTTTGCAAAAGAGCGTGCGCTCGTTCTTTCATTTCGTTAGCAGCTTTGTTTGTAAATGTTACCAACAAGATATTGCCAAGATCTGCTTTGTTTTCTTGAATTAAGTGAGCAAAACGAGCAATTAATGTTCTAGTCTTCCCCGTTCCCGCACCAGCAAGAATCAGAAGAGGCCCATCAGTCTGTTCGACCGCAAATTTCTGAGAAGAATTCAATGTTTCCAACAAGGGACTAACGTGGGCAAGGTTCATTTAAAATTAATCCTCTAAACTCATGCTTCTGTATTTATTTTTAAATTTTTCAACCTGCCCAGAGCCCAATAACACTGTTTTTCCACCAGTCCATGCTGAGTGTTTCAAGCGATCAATTTCAAGCTTCATAACAGCGCCTGGCTTGCTCCATGTAGACCGTGTTTTAAATTGAGATCCATCAGTCATCTCGATGGTAATTTCATGATAATTAGGGTGAATATTTTTACGCACGCGGTTGTATCTTAAAGATATCTCTTTACAAACAATACTACCAAACCTAGTCTAAACACAAGAGGAAGTGTTCTAAATAATCAGTATTTATGTTCGTTCCGTTTCTTGGACAGATATTACACGCCTTTTACTCAACACTCTTAAGACAACAAAAATGTTACTGGGCCATCGTCTGGGGTCAAATAGAACAGGTCGGGCTAAACGCCGTTCCGATTGTGATGCTTCTTAATTTTTTAGTTGGTATTGTTTTAACACACCAGGGCATCAACACACTGAAGGACTACGGCCAACTAGATAAAATCCCCCACGTTGTTGCTCCTATTTACGTTCGGTACGTTGGCGCTTTAATCACATCTCTACTTGTGGCGGGTCGATCAGGAAGCGCATTCACATCAGAAATTGGATCGATGATTTTAAATCAAGAAATCGATGCGATTAGTGTTATTGGCGTAAACCCTATCGGGATGATTGTTATTCCACGCATTATTGCAACCGCTATTATGCTACCACTACTGGTCATTCTAGCGATTGTCGCCGGACTGTTAGGCAGTATCTTTTTTGCGAACTATCTCATAGATTATTCACCCATTACGTTCTTAAGCACAGTCCAGGAACTGATCGATCTGCAAACGGTTTTTTTAACCATGCTTAAAAGCTTTCTGTTCGGTATAATTATTGGTTTGATCGGATGCTATCGCGGGTTTTGCGTTTACTCCAGCGCTCAAGTGCTGGGAAGCATGACTACGCAGTCTGTTGTGGAGTGTATTTTTTGGACAATTGTTTGCGATGGCGGCATCTCAACTTACTACGCATTTTTGGATTTATGATAATTAAAAATGAATCAAAAACTGCTACAATGACTCAAATCATTTGAAACGTTCAATCGGTTATGGCTAAAGAAAAAGCTCTGAATTATCACTCTCAATTTCCATGTGGAAAATTATCGATCAAGGTAACCAAAGCAGTTTCCAAACCTGCAGAATTGTCTCTAGCTTACACTCCCGGTGTTGCAGAACCGTGTTTAGCTATAGAAAACAATCCTCAAACCGCCTATATGTATACAAACAAATCCAATCTGGTCGCTGTTATCTCCAACGGCACCGCTGTACTCGGTTTGGGTGATATTGGAGCCCTAGCTTCAAAACCAGTTATGGAAGGCAAATCGGTACTATTTAAGAAATATGCTGGCGTTGATGCTTTTGATATTGAGGTTAATGAAAAAGATCCTCAAAAATTAGTAGAGATTATTGCAGCTATCGCTCCAACATTTGGCGGCATCAATCTTGAAGATATCAAGGCCCCGGAATGTTTTTACGTTGAAAAAGACTTAATTGAGAAGCTGGATATTCCCGTTTTTCATGATGATCAACACGGAACGGCAATCGTTGTAGCAGCTGGAATGAAAAATGCTTGCGAAATCCAAGGAAAGAAATTAGAAGATTGCAAAATTGTTGTTTCAGGCGCCGGTGCTGGCGCTATCGCCACAATGAATATGCTTGTCTTGGTCGGAGCAAAACGTGAAAATTTCTACGTATTCGACACAAAAGGACTTCTAACAACACAGCGCCAAGATTTGAACGAATTCAAGAAACCTTATGCGCAACCAGGACAAGATGTCAGTTTGAACGATGCTTTGATTGGATGCGATATATTCTTAGGACTATCCAAGGGCAATTTACTAACGACAAATATGCTGCAAACGATGGCAGATAAACCTATTATTTTTGCTATGGCCAATCCTATCCCAGAAATTATGCCACCTGATGCAAATCTTGTATCTCCAGATGTGATCGTAGCAACAGGACGCTCTGATTTTCCTAATCAAGTAAATAATTCCTTATGTTTCCCTCATTTATTCAGAGCTGCTTTGGATACGCGGGCCTGCAGGATTAATGATACAATGAAAATTGCTTGCGTCAACGCTATTGCTAGCTTGGCAAAAGGAACCATTCTGCCAGAAGTCCAAGAGCTTTACAGTCGTCCGCTATCTTTTGGTCGCGAATACATTATCCCTTCTCAATTTGATCCAAGATTATATACGCGGGTTGCTGCTGCTGCCGCAAAAGCAGCTATAGAAACAGGGGTTGCTCAAAACAAAGACTTCAACCTGGACAATTACGCCGATTTTCTAAAAAAACGCTTAGCTGTGTAGCTTGATCTCTGTTCATCCTGTTGGATCAAAAGATTTGAAATTTATTAAAAAACACAATATGAAGGTTTTTCTGTTGTTATAAATCCTTGCGCAAAGCACTTAGAATTCATCGATGTCGAGCATCTTGTGGGAACGGGAAATTGATGTAATTTGAAAATCTTCAAAGATTATTTTTGAACAATCGTCTCGCCTGCAGCTCGGGACCCCCATACGGCATCACCGAGCCAACTGTGGCCCCCACCTCGCACCACCACGAACCACAGCTCTCCCAGTCAGTCGTTACGGTAACTTTCCGTTAATAGACCGATCGTGTCAGATTTTTAAATCTCATCACAATCAGGTACAATGACCACGTACGTAGGTCGTTGTACCCAATCGGGCGCGAAGGATTTCAAGGA
>Ga0074198_1000403_pt1 | contig 47874 bp, 46 predicted proteins | sample EPASupsiteSAE323_FD_64527 | JGI IMG/M metagenome (GOLD analysis project Ga0074198, IMG submission 64527) | Bioremediated contaminated groundwater from EPA Superfund site, New Mexico - Sample SAE3-23 | ecosystem: Environmental > Aquatic > Deep subsurface > Groundwater > Contaminated ... | reverse complement strand
GTGTAGGCTGTCTTCCTCGCTCCAGAGTTCACATGCATATCGGAATAAAAAAAGTATATTGGTGGGGGGGGCGGGGGGCGGACCCCCCGAACCCCTTTTCTTGATTTTTGACTAGTATTGATACCATTAAAAGAGCTATTTGTTAATACAAATAGCTCTTTTAATTTAAACTAATTTTTATTCTATGCTTTTGGTCTCATGGTTGGGAAGGCTATTACGTCCCTTATGCTTACTGAATCTGTCAAAAGCATTATCAGCCTGTCTATTCCTACTCCAAGTCCACCAGCCGGAGGCATGCCGTATTCGAGTGCTGTAATATAATCATAATCAACTTCTGAAGGAGTTTCTTCGTCTCCGTCTTTCTTTGATTCTACCTGCTGTTCAAAACGTCTTCTCTGATCAATAGGATCGTTAAGTTCCGAGAATGCGTTTGCGATTTCCCATCCGTTGACTCTTGTTTCAAATCTTTCAACAAGTCTTGAATTGTCTCTATGAGCTTTTGAAAGAGGTGAAATGTCTCTTGGATAATCAATAATATGAATTGGCTGAATTAATTGCGGTTCGACTTTTTCTTCAAATATTTTATCTAGTATTTGACCCCATGAGTCATTTTCATCAACTTCAACACCAAGGTTTTTAGCGGCATCAATTGCTTCAGGCTGCGAAAGAAGCTGACTGAAATCAATATGCGTATATTTTTTGATTGCACCGGTCATTGTTGCTCTGTCCCAAGGAGGAGTCAGATCAATATTTTTGCCCTGATATTCAATGACCATAGTTCCAAGCACTTTTTGAGCAACCGTACTTATAAGATTTTCTGTAAGAACCATCATTTCATTGTAATCAACGTATGCCTGATAAAGTTCAAGCATAGTGAATTCAGGATTGTGTTTTGGGGATAGTCCTTCATTTCTGAAGTTTCTGTTTATTTCAAATATTTTTTCGTTTAAACCGCCCACCATTAATCTTTTTAGATGAAGTTCAGGAGCTATTCTCATATACATCTGCATATCAAGTGCATTATGATATGTAATAAACGGTCTGGCTGCTGCTCCACCTGCTATAGTCTGGAGCATGGGGGTTTCTACTTCAAGGAAACCGTGTTCTATAAGATAATTCCTTATTTCCTGAATAATTAAACTTCTTTTTCTGAAAGTATCACGTGTATCTTCATTCATAATCAGGTCAAGATAGCGGTGTCTGTAACGTGCTTCAATATCAGTCAGTCCATGCCATTTTTCAGGCAGAGGCAGAAGAGATTTAGAAAGTATCTTATAATCCTTGATTTTTAAGCTCAATTCTCCTCTCGGAGTTCTTCTGATTGTTCCTGAAGCTCCAATGATATCGCCTGTATCAAGATACTTAAGGTTAGTAATTTTTTCTTCAGAAAGGTTTTCTTTATGGGAGAAAATCTGGATCTTACCTGAACTGTCCATAAGATCCATAAACATTCCGCTGTTTCTCATAGCCATGATTCTTCCGGCTACATTGTAGTAATCTTCGGTTTCTTCTCCGGGTTTCAGGTCTTTATATTTTTCCTGTAGCTCTTCAGCAGAAGCTGTTCTGTCAAAAGTATACGGATATGGATTAATTCCTTTGTCAACAAGATCATTAAGCTTTTGTATTCTTGTATTTCTGAGCGTTTCTGCACTCGATTGAGTCTGTTTTTGAATCAGTTTATCGTCCATCTGTCTTTTCATACCTTTCCAGAAAGTTTTTTAATGTGACACGTCCACTATAGATTTTATCATTAAAAAATTTAATATGAGGGTGCGGAAAAATTCAATTTTCGAAGAAAATTAAAATTTTTCCGTATCTTTTATAGTCAGAATTAAAAAATTGAAAATAAGAAAATATCATTATAATTAAAATGAGTTTTGTTAAACTTTGTAACTTTTTCTTAAAATTCAACCTTAAAAATTAAAGTTTAAAAACATGAATGCCGACATATTAAATATGATTTAGGCGCATTAAAAAATTATTATTTTTATAAGGAGAATAAAAATGGGTATAAACGGCATAAATCCTGGGTATAATCCAAATTTACCATCAGTAAACTCTCAAACAACTCCAAATGTAGTACAACCAGATACTACAAGTGCAGTGCCTGGTGATACTAAAAGTGCAGTATCCGGAGACGATACTTTAAAATATATGGCAAACACATCAGGTTATGTTCCGGCAGAAGCTCCAAGACAAAGTGAAACAACTCCAAAAACTGTAATTCCTGTTTCAGAATATGTTACACCTGAACAGGGACAGAGAATCGCCGCTAGTGTACAGCAGTTCCAGGGGCTCTATAAATCAATATCTAATACTGCACAAAATGAATTAAATATTCCTGAAGAACTTGCTAACAAAGTTGCACTTGAAACAATAGAAACTAAATACCTGTCTGTTTAATGCGGAGCGGGAGTGAAGAACTCACATAACCCGTTCTTGTAACAGAGCAGATATAGATAAAACAAGCGGAGGGATAATCTCCGCTTTATTTATATTTAAATATTTTTTAAAAGAAAAGATTAAAACTGGTCTTTCTCTTTTAAGTATTCTCTAACCAGGTTTAATGATGACTGTACAATTCTTGTAACCCTTGAAGAAGATAAACCTACCTGAGTTGCAATGTCTTTTATCTGAAGATTTCTGTAAAACCTGTATTCAACAATAGTTCTTTCTTTTGCAGGAAGCTTTGCTATAGCTTCTCTTATTGATTTTCCAAGTTCTGCAATTTCAAGTTTTTCATCAGGCAGGGCTGAACCGTCTTTTAAAAAATCAAACGGAGAATCATTTTCGGATGAATCCTGTATATGTTCAATTGAAAGTATTGTTTCGTAGACAGCTTCTCTGACTTTTTCAGGAGAAATATTCATGGAGCCTGAATCGTCAGAATTATCTGATTCATCTGTTGAATCCACTAGTTTTGTATGCTTTAAGGAATACCATTTATAACGATTTCTGAGTTCGTTTCTTATAGCCCATCTGATAGCTGTTGCGACATAAGCATCATTATATTTTTCAAGCTGTTCCTGAGTTTTATTTTTTACAAGTGCCTGAATAGCAATGATTCCAATACTCATTAGCTCTTCGTATTCAACAAGATGCGAAGGAATACGCCGTTGCTCAACTCTGGCGACTTTTTCAATTATTCCTAGATATTCCTGTATTTTATTGCTTTGTTGCACAGCCAATTTCTACTTTTCTTTCTAAGTCATGTTAGTAGTGTACTTCTTACGGAGATTATATACGAACATGAGAATTTCTGCCACTGCTTTATATAGTTCAGGCGGTATTTCCTTGTTTAGATCAACAAGTCTAAAAAGAGCCCTTGCTACAGGTGGATTTTCAACAACTGTAATATTATGTTCCCTTGCGATTTCAATAATTCTTTTTGCAAATAATTCGGTTCCTTTTGCAATAACTCTTGGTGCACTCATCTCATCTAGATTATACTTCAAAGCGACAGCAATGTGAACAGGATTTACCACTACAAAATCAGCAGTTGGAACTGCGTCAAGCATGCTCTTTTGGAGCATCTGCATGCGCCTTTGTCTTAATGCTGCTTTTACATGAGGATCTCCTTCAGTATTCTTATATTCGTCTTTAATCTCTTTAAAGGACATTTTTTGATCTTTTAAAAATTTCCATCTTGTAAAGAGATAATCAGCTCCTGCAATAACTATAAACAGTCCTCCGGCTTTTATAATAAATTCAACAATAATTTTTCCGAATTCCCAGAGAATAGAAAAAGTATTTTCCATAGCGCAGAGTGCTAAAATAGTTGGAATATGAGCTTTAAAAGTAATGTAACCCACAAAACCCAGGATCATTACTTTTACTATATTCTTGGCAAGATCAAATAATGCTTTTATAGAAAAAATATTTTTGAAACCTTTGATAGGATTCAGTTTATCCAGTTTTGGCTCAAGCGGTTTTCCTGTAATAAGAGGGCCTACCTGAATTATATCTCCCAAAATAGATATCATAAAAGCACAAAATAGTATCGGACCTATAATTAAAACAGTCGGTACTAATGTTAAGAAAAGTAAATACTGTAATCCTATTTCATCAATATCCTTATTTGGAATTTGTTCGTAAACGAGTACAAAAAGCCTTGATATCTGCTCCCAGATAAAAGGTGAAAGCTGATAAATAATGACGAACATTAAAATTAAAGAAATAGCAGTGGAAAGATCCTTGCTTTTTACAACCTGACCTTCTTGCCTGGCTTTTTTAAGCTTCTGCGGCGTCGCTTCAAACTGTTTATCTTCGTCAGCCATTTCTCTTACCCTACTTTTACTGTTAGTTGATATTATACTAAATATTCAGGATAAGGCAGAAAAGATTCGTCAAAACTTAAATATTTTAAGGTTAAGCTTTGGTTACTTTTTAACTCAAACTTCAAATCATATAGTAAAATTAAAGATATTTATCAAAATAAATAGTAATAATTGAAAGGAAAAATATGCTTCAGGAAGCAACAAAATTACTCTCAGCAGCATTTCAGGACAGTTTTATCAAAAGAATATGTTTATATTTGCATGACTGTATAAGAGAAGAAGTTAAATCTTCAACATTCAGAAATCTCAATCAGGATAAAGATAATAAATGGTTTTTCTTCAGCGGAGAGGAAAAACTACTTTCAAATACCGATAATCTTTTAAGTCTGGATGGAACAAGCAGTCAAATAACTGAACTTATGCTTCAGGCAGAAATTTCTCAGAAAGACCGCTATCTTATATATGGATATTTCTTTCTTGCAGGTAAAAATGCAGGAAAAAAACGTACAGAAGAATTTTTAACGCCTCTGCTTTACTCTCCCTGTAAACTGGAAAGAAACGGAATTAATATAAACTGTAGTCTGACGGAGGATACTCTGTCTTTAAATACAGGAGCACTTGCCAGTTTACTTAAGTATGATGATGAAGACAGGGTTGACCATATTTTTGAAGGGTTGATTGACGTTGTTCCCGATTTACCAATAACAAATGAAAAACTTCAAATATTCTTTACTACTTTAAAATCAATAATTCCAGACATAGAAATTTCTATGTCTGATCCTGAGTCACCGGTTATACCTGATATTAACGGGAAATTAACAGTAGAAAAGCTTTCTGTCATAGATATTTCAGCAATTGTTTTAACTAAAAGACCAACTGTAACAGCAGGTGTACTTCATGAACTGACTCAAATTTCTGAAAAGCCAAGTGGTATTTTTAGAGAAACAGCGTTAAATATTATTCAGGAAGAATACAGCAAAAATCAAAAAGCAAGAAATCAGGCTCCTATGAGTTTTGATCCTAAAAAAAGTAAAAAAGATGAAATATTTTTTCCAATAACACCTCTTGAATTAAGCGATAGCCAGACACAGGTAATTGATGCCATAAGGCAGTATCCGTTAGTGTCTGTTTTTGGACCTCCGGGAACCGGAAAATCTCAGACAATTGTCAATCTTGTTTCTCATCTTGTAGCGTCAGGCAAAACTGTTCTTGTAGTCTCAAGGATGGACAAAGCAGTCGACGTTGTTTCTGAAAGGCTTAACGATCTTGGGGCACCATTTTTATGTTTGAGAGCCGGCAGGCAGAGTTATCAAAAGCAACTTAACTTTTATCTTCAGGATCTGCTTGCAAACAAGATTGATCTCGATTCAGGATTTGAATCATCAGTGCTTGTTTCTATTGACGATATGAAAAATCTTGTAAAGTCTATAAAAGATCTTGAAGAAAAGTGTGAAACGATCTTAAAACTTGAAAAGGATTGGTATGAAGCTCTTAATGTATATGAAGAGCAGAAGAAAAGCAGTAAAGCAAAACAAATTATAATTTCTGATTTTACGGAAAAAGAGATAGAGCAGGCAAAAATTTTGTTAGACAAAGTTCGCAGAACTTATGAAAAATCAGGATTTTTTAATTCAATTACTGCTAAATTTTCGTACAAAAAACTCTTAAAAAGCCTTCATTTAAATAAAATTGAGTTAAAAGAATCAAATCTTGACAAAATTGAGCAGGATTTAAAAATAATAAAATTAAAAACCTGCATGAAAACTATAGAAGGCTCTATCAATAAAACAGGAAATCTTCATCAGCTCCTTGAAAGTCTGAAAAAACTCAGGCAAAGACAAAAGGAACTTTCAGCTGATATCCTTAAAAACCAGAGAAGAGAATCTTTGAAAGGTCTTATGAGAGACCAGTCAAAGAGACAGAATCTGTATATACACTCAAAAGCTCTTGTCGAAAGGAAGAAAAACCTTCAAAACAGGCTCCTGCATGAGGAAGATTTTAAACCTTTGCTTGAAGCTTTTCCCTGCTGGGCAACTACTACCTATGAAATATCGGAGTGTCTTCCTTTAAAACCAGGCATGTTTGATGTTGTTATTGTTGATGAAGCGTCGCAATGTGATATTGCAAGTTGTGTGCCAGCACTTTTCAGAGCAAAGAACGCCGTAATTGTAGGAGATGATAAGCAGTTATCGCATCTTTCCTTCCTTGAAAAGGCAAAAGAACAATCATTTTTAAGTCAGTATAATATTCCTGACAGGTATCAGCTTATATTAAGATTCAGGTCTAATTCCATTTTTGACTTTGCAAATTTCTATTCTCCAAGGTCAGTTCTTCTTGATGAGCATTTTAGAAGTTATCCGCCAATAATTAACTTTAGTAATCAGGAATTTTACGGAAACAGAATTAAAATAATCAGCAAGGAACTGGAAATGCCGGACTGTATTGAGCTCAATGTAGTTAATGATGCGCAGGTTGATCTTGACACTACCAGAAATATGGCTGAAGTTGAGAAGATTATGGAAAAGCTTCAGGATATAATTATGTCTGATAAAAGCAATATGCCTGGGCGGCCGCATTCTATAGGTATAATATCACCGTTCAGAGGGCAGGTTGAACTTATTAAAAAAGCAATAAGTCAGGTTTTGACAGGAGATATTATAAGAAAGCATCAATTAGAAGTTGGTACAGCTCATACTTTTCAGGGAGATGAAAAAGATGTAATTCTTTTATCATTTACAATTGCACCGAATAGTCATTTCCAGAGTCTTATGTTCATTCAAAAACCAAATCTGTTTAATGTTGCGATAACAAGAGCAAAGAAAAAGCTTGTATGCTTCATTTCAAGGCCACCTGAATCACTCCAGCAGGGACTTTTAAGAAATTATCTTGAATACATTCAGGCATATAAAATAAGAGCGGAAAACAGCAAAATAAACGAAAACTACAATAATACAGCAGAAGAAAGTACTGCCGCAGCTTTACGAGAACAAGGTTTTTCTGTTTATCCCGGTCATGAGTTTGCGGGATTTAAAATTGATATGGTTGTATCTGACAATAAAAATTCAGTTGCAGTTCAGTTTGATGGATTTGATGAAACTGAAAACCAGTCAAAAGAGATTAAAAATCAGGCAATTCTAGAAAGGTGCGGTTGGAAAGTTATGAGAATAACTTCCAGAGAATGGCATTACAGCAGTAAAGTTTGTATAAACAGAATTAAAGAAAGTTTATATTAAACAAGAACATAAGCTGGTATATATGACATGGATTATGATCAATAAATAAAGTCTTTGTTTATATTTAACGTATTACGTCATCCTGAAATTGTTTCAGGATCTCGAATTTCTAAGATGCTGAAAAAAATTCAGCATGACGCTATACGTAAGAATTTCATAATTCCTTAATTGTAATTATTGACTTTGCCTAAATGTTCGTGGCGTACTATTTTTTCAAACATTTTCAAAGCAACTGTAGCAGAAAGATCGCTGTGTTTCTGTTCTGTAAAAATTTCAGTTAAGGAGCTGACAACTTTTTGAATATGTTCAGGTAATTGCTTAAGTATCGCGTAATTACCTTTTACAGAATAAGAAAATACTCTTGCAACTTCATTTTGTTCTTCAGGTGCAATTCTTTGTTTAGAAAGTGCATTAACGAGATCAAGTACGTTAACTTTGTTAGGAACTCCAATACTTTCCGGATAAGACAGAGTTATTTTATGAAGTTCATGACTTGCATACTTAACTAATTCTGTGTTTTCTAAACCCTCATTTGCCAGTGTCTGGATAAATTCCCTTCTCATAACTTTTTCCTTCCTTTCTAGATTACCTTTATTTGATTTGTTTAGGGCGTGGGAGTGAAACAATGCTTTAACAGCTAAGAAAAGCAGACTTTATTAAGTTTTCCCCAACCTATTGTTGCCCGTTTCTAATTGAAACACTCCGTTTTGCCACTAAATATGTACTTTCTTCTTTCTCCTGTTGATTTCAGTGTCAAGTAAGCTATTTAAACTTTTAAGAAAAGAGAGCTGATTTTCTGTCGATTCAGAATAGTTTTTCTTTGAAATAATTTTTAAATGATTAAGATAAAAATTGATTCTGTTCTTTACTTCCCTTATTTCTTCAAAAGAAATTTTATCAAGGTGTTCATGTAAAGAACTTGATCGTTTTTCAGTATTTTCATTTGAAAGTTCTGATGAGTACTTCCATTCCCAAATCATATAATTTTTTACTTCCTAACCTTTAACTAATTCTTTCCTATATATATAAAAACATTTAGGTTCTAAAAATTGCCTAAATATTTGAAAAACTTTTAAAATTTTTTTAAATATTTGATAGAATTAATTTAAATGCTAACCAAACGAAAGTGAGAATATAGTGAGGACGTTTAAAAAAGGTTTTACACTGGCAGAAGTATTGATAACCCTTTTAATTGTGTGATTAATTGGTTCAATAGTAAGTAAGTAGGGTGGGCAAAAGCTTTTGAGGTTTGCAATAATTGTTGAATCCAAGCTGGCGTTGCCCACGCGGAAAGACAATTTTCAAACCTGATACTGATGGGCAAGTACGCCCATCCTACTTTATATTAAAACATTAAACAGCAAATCTGAAATGCATTATGTCGCCGTCTTGAACCACATATTCCTTGCCTTCAAGCCTTGTTACACCTCTGTCTTTCGCAACTGCATAAGATCCTGCGCTGACAAAATCATCATAAGACGTGACTTCAGCTCTGATAAATCCTTTTTCAAAATCTGTATGAATGACTCCTGCTGCCTGTGGAGCTTTCATTCCTGCGGTAATAGTCCATGCCCTTACTTCTTTTTCACCGACAGTAAAATAAGTTCTCAAGCCAAGAAGATTGTATACACTCTTGATCATTCTTTCTATTCCTGAGCTTTCAATCCCAAGGTCTTTCATAAAATCTTTTGCTTCTTCGGGTGATAACTCTACAAGTTCTGCTTCTATTTGAGCGCTTATTACAACAACCTGTGCATCATGCTGTGCAGCATATTCCTTAACTTTATCTACAAATTCATTTCCGCTTGCAAGGTCGTTTTCTGAAACATTTGCAGCGTATATGACAGGTTTTGTGCAGAGTAGATGCAGATTGTTCACAAAAGGAATTTCTTCTTCATTAAAGTTATCTGTAGAAATAGGCTTACCTTCACTTAAAAGCTCTGTTAACTTGTCTAAAACAACATCTTCAATAAGAGCATTTTTCTCTTTTGACTTAACTTGCTTTGAAACTCTCTCTTTTCTTTTTTCAACTGTTGAAAGATCAGCAAGAGCCAGCTCTGTATTTATTATTTCTATGTCGTCAAGAGGATCTATTTTTCCGGCAACATGGACTGTATTTTCATCTATAAAACAGCGAACAACCTGAATAATTGCATCAACTTCTCTAATATGGCCGAGAAATTGATTTCCAAGCCCTTCACCTTTGCTTGCTCCTTTAACCAGACCTGCAATATCAACAAATTCAATTGCAGTAGGTATTACAACGTTTGTTTTCGCTATATCCTTAAGTACCCAGAGTCTTTCATCAGGTACAGTAACAACACCTATATTGGGTTCAATTGTGCAAAAAGGGTAATTTGCCGATTCAGCATTTTTACTCGAAGTCAAAGCGTTGAATAATGTTGATTTTCCAACGTTCGGTAGGCCTACAATCCCAGCTCTTAACAATTTTATTTCCTTTCAATGATTATTTTATACAAATATTCTTTATTTTATACTGTTTAACTATTCTAATATTATTTTAGAACAAAGTAATAATTTCCGCATACTATAGATTTTTCATTAATCAGCCTGAACTGCTAAATAATCGAACACGTAGTGATTTAGAGCAGCTCCTTTCGCTGTGAGAAAATTCTTCATGCAATCTTACAATCTGGATAAACCAAACCCTGCGAATATGATATACTACTATTTAATGTAAGTAATAAAATCAGTATTTAATATTGGAAAAAACATGGAAGATTTGTTAGAACGTCTAAAAGAGCTTGGCTTTAATAGTTATGAGGCAAAAGTTTATCTTTCTCTTTTAAAACACCAACCCGCAACCGGTTATGAAGTAAGCAAAGAATCAGGAGTTCCTCAGGCAAGAGCTTATGATACTTTAAAAGTTCTTGAAAACCGTCAGATTGTTGTTGCATCAGGTACAAAGCCTGTTACTTATATACCTATAAATCCACATGAATTATTAAACCGTTGCGAGAGGTCATTTAAATCTTCTCTGCAATATCTCAAAGAAAATCTCCCTACCGTGTCAGATAATTTTGTTGAACCGGTCCATAATCTAAGGGGAGAACAGAATATTCTGGATCGTGTAATTGAGATTATAAACAATTCTAAAAAAGAAATATTTCTTGAAATATGGAATGAAGATGTTAATCTGGTTAAAGATGTTCTAAAAAAAGCTCACAAGAGAGGCGTCGATATTAAAATCGTCGGATATAACAACGTAAATCTCGATTTTGGCATGATTTATCAGCATGGTCTTGGCAGGACATTGGAAAATACTCTTGGCGGTAGATGGATTATACTGTCTGTTGATGGAGAAGAGAGTATTGTAGGTACTATATCTGTTAAAGAAAAAGTTCCTCAGGTAGTTTGGACAAGAAATCCAGATATTGTCTTAATTATAAAAGAAGTAATTGTCCATGATATTTTCCTGCTTGATGTTGAAAATGAACTTGGCGATGCTTTAAGTAAGGTATATGGTAAAGATCTTATTAAATTGAGAGAAAAAATTCTTGGAAAAGATTTTAAAGTCTGTGCACATTAAGAATAAGGAGAATTTAAATTGGATAAATATCAACCTTATATTCATTATTTGGAAATAGGAGAACTTTACTTAAAGGTTGGAGAATTTGAAAAAGCAGTTGAAAGTTTCAAAAAGTTAACAGAGATTTCTGAATTCGCAGCTCTTGGATGGGTAAAGCTTGCAAATGCAGAATTTCAGCTTAATCATAGAAAGACAGCAAAGCAGTTTTATCATAAAGCTGTTGAACTTGATTCAAAAAATTATGTAATTTACTATAATTTTGCAAATTTTCTCATTGATATTCAGGAATATACTCAGGCAATTGAGTATTACAGTAAAGCTCTTGAGATTGAACCAGGTTTGGCGTTGGCGCACTACAACATGGGTGTTGCGTATTGCAAATTAGAAAAATTTGATGACGCTATTCAGTCTTATTTAAAATCCTTAAAAATGAATCCTGATGATTATTCATGCCATAGAGACCTTGGTATTTTATACCATGAAATAAAGCAGTATAAAAATGCTATTACACACTTTCAAAGAGCTATTGAGCTTGATCCAAAATCAAGTAAATGTTATGAATATATGGCACAGTGTTTTATTTCAACAAACCAAAACTCTATTGCACTTAATTTGTATAAAAAAGCACTGTCTTTAAACCCGGATGATCCAATTTTATACTATAAATTAGGTGATTTATATCTTTCACAGAATGATCCTGAAAATGCAATCAGGTTTTTTGATGAAGCTTTGAGTTTAAATGCGGTTGATGCACTTCTTATTTACAAAAGAGCCTGCGGTTATGCTGATCTTGACAAAACAGAAGAAGCTATAAAAGAGCTCAGTATTGCAATTCAGTTAAATGAAGCAATTAGAGAAATCGTCCTGATGGATAAATGTTTTGAAAAATTTAATGATAATGAAAAATTTCAGGAATTAATCAAACCTTAAAATCATATTTAACAATTTATAAAAGTAAAAGCCTCTAAAAATTAGAGGCTTTTAACTATTCTTACTTCCAATTTGATGTTTTTGGTGGATTCGTGACCCCCTAAATAAGGCTATTATAGATAATATAAAATTGCAGGAAGAAGATTTGTTGGAGAGTAAGGGCGTGTTTGGAAACTTCGATGTTGTTCATAATAATGATGACAGTGCAGATTCAAAGGATTTGCTGCTTGCACTGAAGAAGTTTAGAGAAACTGATAAAAATGACTTTTTTGAAATTTTTAATCTTGATTCAGACAGGCTTTTTAAGGAAGTCTCTCTTTTAAGAGAATTATCTTTTGTTTCTTCGTATGGAGCTGACAACCTTTTAAACGAACTTACACATAAGATCGCTAAAACTTTACAGGTGGAAAAATGTGCTATTTATGTTCTTGATGCCTCAAAAGAAACATTTAATATCGAATCCTCTGTATATGGACTGGATATTTATTCTGAAGAGTTTTCATCCATTGAAATAAATGCAAATGAGTTCAGAATTAAGTTTATAACAGGTAACCTTTTTGGAAATAATAAAGTTAAAACTGCAATTATTAAAAGTAATTATGAGATTGTGGGTATTCTTGCCGTTTGCAGTAAGGAAGACGGTTCAGAATTTAATGAAGATGACGATTATTTTATAAAGCTCTGTTCTGTGCAAATTGCACCTGCCGTTGAAAATAATAGAAACTATAAACAGCTTCAGCTTCAGGCTTTCAGAGAAAAAATTATTAACAAGATCAATAATTCTATAAGAATGTCTCTCGATCTTAATACGATTTTAAATACTGCTGTATATGAAATTGCAACTGCTCTTAATGTGTCAGTATGCAGTATATTTAAATTTATTCCTGCTAAAAATATTGCAATAGTGACTAATGAATATAACACCCATGGTTATAACAACCCTTTGTTAACCGAAGCATATACACCGGTTTTTGGAAATACAGTTAATGAAAAGATCTTAAGAACTTTAAAATCGGTTATTGCTGATGATATTTCAAAAGAGTCTGATTTAAAGGACTGTCCTAAAACAAGACATGAAATAATTAATGGAATAAAGGCAAAATCGATTCTTATTGTTCCAATAATGTTTGAGAGTGGTGTTTTTGGAACATTAACGCTGAATCAATGCAATAAAACAAGAAAATGGTCACAAGACGATATACAGATGATTGAAAATATTGCTTTTCAGATCGGCATCGCAATTAACCAGTCATATTTGCTTGAAAAAATAAAGAGTCTTGCAATAAAAGATGAACTCACGGGTTTGATAAACAAAAGAAACTTTAATGAAAGAATATCGGCTGAAATTGAAAGAGCAAAACGTCATTCGGGATGCTTATCTCTTGCTATATTTGATATTGATTTTTTCAAGAAATTCAATGATACCTGGGGACACTTAGCAGGAGATTATGTACTCAGGGAATTGGGAAAAATAATTAAAGAAAATATTAGAAAAAGCGATATTGCAGCTAGAATAGGCGGAGAAGAATTTGCGCTGATACTGCCGGAAACAGATATACAGAATGGATATGAATTTTTAGAAAGACTTAGAAATACTATTCAAAACAGTGATTTCAATTTTCAGGGTAAAAAACTAAAAGTCACTATTAGTGGCGGCATTATTGATATTGGACAGATAAAAAATAAAAATATTGGTATTAATACGCTGATACAGGAATCAATAGAAAAAGCAGACAGCCTTCTTTATAAAGCTAAAAAGCACGGAAGAAACAGAATCTGTATGTAATAGGTCATAACTGAAAAGCTTTAAAACAGTGCTCAAAGACAAAATACATATTTATTTATAAGTGTAACGGTTTTTGTTAAAACTTCTTAATTATTTGTGTTTAAGAATATTTATAGAGATATAATTAAATTAATTTGTGAGAGATATAAATACCACAAATATTTGTATGGGTGGAGTTATTGGGGAAAAGAGTTAGGGTGCAAACTTTCGGATTTGAACTTATTACAGGCCCAATGAGCTGCGGTAAAACGGAAGAGCTTTTAAGAAGACTCAACCGTGCTAAAATTGCCGGCAAAAAAATTAAAGTCTTTTCTCCGTCTATTGACACAAGAGCTTTTAAAAATCATATTGAATCAAGAAATGGAACCATTCATTCTGCTATTAAGGTGGAAAATTCATCAGATATTTTTAATTTTATAGATAAAACTGATGAAGTTATAGGTATAGATGAACTTCAATTTTTTGATGAAAACATTATAAATGTTATTTCAGATCTTGTTAAAATGGGTAAAAAAGTCATTGGAACAGGTTTAGAGCTTGATTTTAAATCTGAACCATTTGGGGCTATGCCTGTTTTATTTTGTTATGCCGATAAGATTGATAAACTAACTGCAATTTGTATGAAATGCGGTTCTGAATACGGATCAAGAACACAGAGAATTATAAATGGTGAACCTGCACAAAGGACATCACCAATAATTATGGTAGGAGGAGATGAGCGCTATGAAGCGCGTTGCCTGAATTGTTATGAAATTAATGATGACTATGAAAAATTAACATCACTGGTTTCTTCGGTGGTTCAGAATAGTTAATATTAGCCCTTTTCTGCTTAGCTAACTTGCCATGATGCGTCCTCGGCTCACACAATGTGTGAGTTTTCTTTTTTGGTCTAAGGCAAGAAAAATTTTACGTATTAATCACTATATACTCTAGAATCTCATCTCAGCGTCATTCTGAGCGAATGCGAAGAATCTGCTTGAAATACAGGAATCATGCAATAGTATTAAAATCTAATAAAAATAATCAAAAGCTCATGTATTGACTCTTTAAACTGTTTTATTGCGGAGATTTTGCTTAAACTTATGTTTCTATGCCAACCCGCCAACTTTTCTTCACTTCAATTTTTCAATAAGTTTCTCTTTTTTTATCTTCTTTTTATTTAATTAAAACTATATTAACTTCAATTAGAACTTAAGTTTAAGCAAAATTGTAGCTTTAAAATAGTTTATTAGAGTCAGTAATGAGCGGTAAATACAGCAAATTTTTTGTTCCCCCTTGCGGGGTGAGCGATTGCAAAGATAAAAGTCTTTTATATCAAACGTTATTCAAGAGCGAATTAAAAAAATTTGCGGTTCAATCTTGAAATTATTAATATAAAACTTTTTTAATTTATAGTTTCTGAATACCTTATTTTGCAAGGTTTTTACGGATTTTCTGCAAGATCCTGTGAAATAGAAGCTTTTATTTGACGTAGATTCTTCAGTCGCAAGCTCCTTCAGAATGACATTGTGATTCTACGTAAAATTTTGTATGTTTCTTGTTATTCGATTGTCCCGACCTGGTTTCTGCCGTTTTCTTTTGCTCTGTAGAGTCCTTTATCAGCAAATTCTATTAGTTCAGCAGGAAGTTTGCCGTGTTGCGGAAAAGTTGCAACCCCAATACTTATTGTGACGTTTCTTTCTACTGTTTCGGACAATCTAAAAGCTTTTTCTGCAACGGCATTACAAATCTTATTTGCGGTAGTTACAGCTTCCTCAATATCTGTATTATCAAGAACAATAGTCATTTCTTCTCCACCGTAGCGGGCAACAAGATCGGATGATCTTACGGTTTTTTTGAGTGTATCTGCAACCTGTCTTAAAACGGCATCCCCTGCCTGATGACCGTAAGTATCATTGAATTTTTTAAAGAAATCAATATCTATAAGCAGTAAAGAAATATGGGAATTATATCTTTTAGTTCTTTCGATGGAATTTGCCAGATGTTCCTGGAAAAATCTGTGATTATATAGTCCTGTAAGTCCGTCAGTTGTCGCAAGCTTGTATGTATATTCAAAATCCTTTGATTTCATAAGGAACTTGATGATATACATAATGGTGAAAGTCAGGGTTATTACTAAAATCGGGTTTACAAAATCAATCCAGATGAAGAATTTCTTAAGCAGTAACGATGTAAACAGGACATATAAGGTAAGTATACTAACTATAATAAACGAAGAAATGGCGGTGGATCTTAATTTTAAAACTATTATGCCTGTAATAATACTTAAAAAGGTACAAATTAATAAATTTATCCAGGGATCAACCCTTTTTATCGGATTATTATCGATAATATTGTTAAATACAGTTGCAAGTATTTCTGTTCCGGGAAAAATTGCACTAAGTGGGGTACTTTTTATGTCATAAAGTGCAATGGCAGTTGCTCCGATAAATATGACCTTATCTTTGAAGTAATCCGGTGATATATCGGGTTTTTGTCCTTGTTTAACAGCATTTATAGACTTAATTACCTGCCAGAAAGGGATTTGCGTTACAGCTGATTCTGCTCCATACCAGTTGATAATCATTCTGCCATCTCTGTCCAACTGAATTTTTCTTTTATCAAGTAAGAGCTGATTGGCTTTATTAATTTCCAATGTATCTAAATTAAGATTTTCATGTTTTTTAAGGTAATCATAAGCCACTTTAAACCCTAAATATGGGTAAAAATCATTTCTATATTTGACAATTAATGATCCTCGACGTGTTATACCGTCTTCGTCTCTTGTAAGATTTATCATACCTATATTTGGCGTTGACTGTACGATATCTTTTAGAATAAGTCTGCAGTTAGAAAAACTGAAATTAGAAAAATCAATCGTATGGCTGCGGTTTTCTACATTTACTTTTAATGTTTCCGGCAAATCAGGAGCATTAAAAATTTCTCTATTGTCAAAATTCATGGATGCATAGACATTATCATATTTTCCAATAGTCATTGCGAGTTCTTTATCTTTATTTTCAAAACCTTTTTGGTAGCCGATAAACATAAGGTCGAATACAATTGAATCTGCTTTGCCTGATTCAAGAAAATTGATTACATTTGTATAGATATCTCTGTTCCAGGGATACCTGCCATATTGGTTTTCAAGTATTTCAAGAGAATTATCGTCAATAGCAATAATTACAATGTTAGGATTTGGTTTTATGACGCTTCCTGCCATTCGGAATCTGAAATCAAGAGTTTTTAACTCAAGATCTTCAAGTAATTTATTTATATTTAAAAGTTGTCCGGCAAGCCATAAAAAAGAAATCATAATTGCAGTCAATAAAAAATAAGATAAATACCTATATTTTTTCTTTTCTAATAGCTGCTTTATTTTTTGCATATTTCTTCCTCGACTCTTTTTTGAGACTGTCTAAGGAAATAACAAAAAATTCCCGATTATTATTTGAAAATGTCTATATGTCATGCTGAACTGACTGCAATTCGAGGCGAATAAGAGAGCCAATTATGTCCCTACATGGTGTTTCAGCATCTTTTGATTTATAGATCCTGAAATAAGCTTGTCCTGAGCAAAGCCGAAGGCATAGTCGAATGGATTCAGGATGACATAATGTATAAGAATTTTTTGTTTGTTCTTTAATAAACAGTTCGTTAAATTAATTTCTAAAATTATAACATTATTTTTCTTCATTCCAGCTCTGTTATACTGCCCAAAGGGACTATAGCCAAGCCTCCTGGAGAAAAATCGACTAATAATTTTATTGTTACAGGATGATTTACATATTTTAAAACCATGCCTTCAGCATATAAGGGAATATGACCTGTTCCCATTTTAGAAGGACGGGTATAAATTACTTTTTGAGGCGTATCAGGCATCTGATAGTTTTAATTTTTTACTTATATTGTCGTTATTGAGAAGAATATTGTTATTAAGGGAAAAAATAAACTTTTTTAATTCTTTTGTTGTGAATTCAAGTCTTCCGGGATTGTTTAAGAAAAGAAGCAGACATTCCTCATTAATATTCATTATGTTAAGCGGCTCCATCCAAAAATTTATTCCTGTCACTCACTATTTTAGTTAGGTATAAATGCCATGTTTTGTATAATGCTATATTATTATATTTTTCAGCTATCAACATCCTCCAAAGGATGAATTTAAAAGGCTATTAAAGGTTTAGACCATCATACTTTTGTATGACAAAGAAGTTATGTAATCAACCAAAGAGTTTATTATTTATGATAATTTATTTATTTCTTATGTTAAACTATAACTAAGATAACAAGGCTTGTTTGGGCATTAATAAGGTGGAATTATGCTTGGGTATATTTTAATTTTTCTTGGCGGCGGACTTGGAGCTAGTTTAAGATATTTATTAACGGTTTTAAGTTATAAACATTTTGATGTTAACTATCCAGTCGGAACATTTATTGTAAATATCATAGGGTGTCTTTTTATTGGCTTTGTAATGGCGCTTATACTTAGTAAAACCCATATTATAAATAATAATTTAAAGCTTTTCCTCACAGTCGGCCTTGCTGGAGGGTTTACTACTTTCAGCACATTCAGTTATGAAAGTCTTACTCTTTTAAAAAATGGTCATATTCTAACCAGCATATTGTACATGGTTCTTAGTCCTTTAGCTTGTCTTGGCGCAGTCTTTGCCGGAACATATTTTGCCAGGTATTTGTAATTTAAACTGAAATAAAAAAGAGTTATAAAATCTTATGAAAATCATTTTTTTAGGTATACCTGATTTAGGTCTCATTTGTCTCAATGGATTGGTTGAGAGTAAGAAAAATATTATTGCAGTTGTTCCTCCTGTAAAAGCCAACCCAACGTATAATTTAATGGCAGAAATGGCTAATATATACAATATTCCACTTTTGCAATTCAAAAATTCACCAAATGAGTCTGATTTTATTGAAGCTTTTAGAGAACTTAAACCTGATATTGCTATTGTTTGCGCATTTGACCATAAGATATCAGGAGAACTAATAAAAATTCCGCCTTTAGGATTTATTAACTGTCATCCATCACTTTTGCCCCATTATAGAGGAGGCAATCCGTATTTTCATGTAATTAAGAACGATGAGAAAAAAACCGGCGTAACAATTCATTATATGGATGAAAACTATGATACCGGTGATATAATAGCTCAGGATAAAATAGATATTAAGCATGACGAAACATTTGGGACTATTTTTAACAGGTTGAACCAAAAATCAGTAGAAATGATAACAGATATTGCGGATAAATTTGAGAAATACGGTAAATTGCCGGGAATTCCGCAGAATTCTGTAGAAAAATACGAGAAAGCACCCAATGTTAGTCCTGAAAAGAATGATATTTTAATAGACTGGACAAAAGATGCAACCTTTATTGAAAGATTTATAAGGGCATGTAATCCAATATATGGGGCTGTAAGTAATTTTAGAAACTGCACTGTAAAAATCTGGTCGGCTGAATATATAGATAAAATAACCGGGCATGCGCCTGGAACCATAGTTAAAGTTTCAAATGACAGTATATCAATTGCTACAGGCAAAGGACTGATTATGCCAAAAACAATTCAGCTCGGATTTTTTATGATTACTGATATAAAAGATTTTATAAGGCGAACCAATCCGCAGGCTGGGGAGATATTTTCATAAATATTTTTAAAATACTTACTTTAGCTTAAAAAGCTGAGTTCATCACTTGCAAACTGTCTTATTTCAGCATCTTTGTCGTTAAGAAAATTTTCAAGAATTTCTTTAGCCATACTGTTGGAACATTCTGCAGCTATGTCAGCTATTCCTGCAATAGCTTTTATTTTAATGGAATTTAATTTATCCTTTGTTGCTTCATTAAGCAAATCAAGTACTTCGTTGGAATTTACATAACAAAGAGCAATGACTGCTGAATCTCTTATCAATTCGTTATCATCTTTTAACATGGATTTCAGTTTATCAATGGAAAATTTAGATGACTTATCGACAAAAGATCTTGATGCAAAACTTCTTATTATTTCATTTTCGTTTGACATAAGGTTTATTATTTCTTGTTCAGGTAAATTGTTAATTATATCAACAATTTCATAAATTTTTTCTGACTTTGAATTTTGATCCTGGCATGCGTTAATATTCTGAATTTTTTCAATAATCAAATTTGAAGAAATCTTTTCACTTTTAGCAGCAATGGGATTTGACACAAATTGTTTATTTATTTTATCAGCTGAATTGGTATTGTTAACTGTCTTTGCTCTTTTGAACATGGTGTAACCTCAAGTAATGATTGTATTTTAGAATTTCTACATATATCCTAAGTAAAAAATGATTTTAAACTTGCTTAAAAATGTCTTTTAATTCCTCATTTGTAAACAAACTGTAACATTTTTTACAAAGTTTAAGTATTAAATTTTAGCACATGGGGCTAAATTCTGCTTCTGACCTAAAGGCATGCCCAAAAATCTATATATACAAAATTAATATTAATAAAGCTAAATATATGGCAAACTATTGAATAAATATGTGATATGCTTAGTTATAAGCAATCATAATCATGTAAAATTTAGTGTTTAAAGTAAATATTAACTTTAAGTAAAAACGTAAACAGCCTGAAAGCTTCAACCAAAAAGGGATACCAGTATATGTATACTGATTGGAAAAATTATTTTAAACAATATATACCTGCAGAAGAGTATATTCCTGATAATATTATCTCAAAGAATCTTAGTAGTCTGGTTTTCTTTATTGTGCTTGGCATGTTAGCGTCCATAGGTTTGATAATTAAGGTTGAAGGAAAAGCGACTTCTTATAATAGCAAGGATCCTGTTTCTGCGAAGATTCAAAAAGTCAAGCAGGATGTTAAAAATCTAGAGATTAGAAATACTTATCTTGAATCTGAAATTTTAATTTTAAATCATCAATTAACCCAAATATTTCAGGCAAAAGAAAATCAGGAAGTTATAAAACTCTCTAAATTAACCGGAACAAATAAAAAAATTGGCCATGGTGTTGTCATTGAACTGTCTGATAGCGATAGGCCTCTAGAAACTAATGAGAATCCTAACTTTGGAATTGTTCATAATACAGATTTGCTTGAATTAATTAACAATTTATGGGCAAATGGTGCTGAAGCTATCTCTGTAAACAATCAAAGAATAACAGCACAGACTGATATTAACTGTATAGGGCCAACAATTCTTATAAATAAAACCAGAATTGTTCCCCCGTTCTTAATAAAAGCAGTTGGGAATCCCCAAAACCTTGCTAAGGGTGTTAAAGATGGACATATTAAGTCTTTAGAATTATACGGGATAAAATACCATATAGAAAAATACGAACGGATAGAAATTCCGGCTAATGGTACTATAATATTATCAGGAATCTTTACGCCTACTTTCGAAAAATCAAAAACAGATTTCAATGGAGTATAATTATGTGGATACCTTTAGTTGGGCTTATTATAGGATTAATTGTAGGAGCTTTATTTCCTGTAAGTTTGCACGTATTCGATGCTAAATATTTGTCTATAAGCGCATTATCATCTATAGATTCAGTGTTTATAGGTTTTAGGGCAAAGTTAAACAATCACTTTAATACTACCCTTTTTACAATTGAATTTGTTTTGAATACAATTATAGCTATTGGCTTAGTTTATCTTGGCGATATAATGAATACAGATTTATTTATTGCTGTTGCTATAATTTTTAGTGCAAGAGTTTTTTATAATCTTTCAAATTTAAACCATCAGTTATTTTTTCAGAAATAAATTAGTGTTAGTTAGATAAAAAGAGGTCAAGCATACGTGAATAATAATTTCGGACCAACAAATTATGATGACAAATTCCGCAGGGAAAATTCCCGTGAACCCTTAAATCAAGCAAATATTAAGGTAGTTGGAGTTGGCGGTGGCGGTGGAAATGCTGTCAACAGAATGATTGCAGCTGGTCTTAGTGGAGTTGATTTCTGGGCAATGAATACAGATGCACAGGTTCTTCAAATGTCTGGTGCCCCAAACAGAATTCAGCTTGGTAATAAATTAACAAACGGCCTTGGTGCTGGCGGTGATCCTATTAGAGGAGAAAAAGCTGCTGAAGAAAGTCGTGATGATATCATGGTTGCTCTTGATGGAGCAGATATGGTATTTATCACAGCAGGCATGGGCGGTGGTACCGGAACAGGTGCTGCTCCTGTTGTTGCTCAAATTGCAAAAGAGCTCGGAGCTTTAACAGTCGCTGTTGTTACAAAGCCTTTCAGTTTTGAAGGCAAACGCAGAATGAATCAGGCTATGCAAGGGCTTGAAAAACTTAAAGAAAACGTTGATACATTAATTGTTATTCCTAACGATAAATTAATTGAAGTTGTTGAACGCAGAACAACAATCAGAGAAGCTTTCTTTGTTGTAGATGAAGTACTTCTCCGTGGTGTACAAGGTATTTCTGATATCATTACAGTACCTGGACTTATTAACGTCGACTTTGCTGATGTTAAGGCAATCATGACAATGTCAGGATCTGCGCTTATGGGTATAGGTCGTGGCAGTGGCGAAGGAAGAGCTTTAGAAGCAGCTAAAATTGCAGTTAATTCACCTCTTCTCGAAACATCTATAAACGGTGCCAGTGGTGTAATATTCAATGTTACCGGTGGACCAGACATGACACTTCACGAAGTTTATGAAGCTGCTGAAGTTGTTCACAATGCTGTTTTAGATGATGCAGTTGTTATATTCGGTGCTGTTGTTGATGACAGAATTCAAGGTGAAATTCAAATAACTGTTATAGCAACAGGATTTGAACTTAAACCGACTAACGGTGAAAAGAAAGTTGATTACGGCGCAGCAGCTGTTCAAAAACTTTTCACTACACAGACACAAAAATCGACACAGGAAGTAGCAAGTAATTTGCTCGATATACCTGAATTCCTAAAAAAACCTTTCTAGGTTAAGAAACAGGTTAAAAATATTAAAAGAGGTGAAGAATGATCTTCACCTCTTTTGTATTGTCAGCAAACTAGGAAGGTAACAGAAATCTTTCAAGTATTTATTTAAACCGGGTACTTGTGTCATGCTGAACTTGTTTCAGCATCTCTTGATTTAAAGATCCTGAAATAAATTCAGGATGACATAGTACAAAATGTAACAAAAGGGGGGTTCGGGGGCGTAGCCCCTGACTGAACACAGCTTACTCCTGCTTGCACGATAAGGGTAGTGGGAGAAATTCTGTTTGAGCCGAAACAACGTGGAGGCGAGTTAATTTCGTCGTGGAATTTAAAATTTAATATAAGTGCTTAGCAGGAGTGATGAACAATGTCGTTTCTTTCTTTGTTTCATTTCTTTCTTTTCGTCACAAAAGAAAGAAATGAAAAACTCCGTATCTCTAATAATAACCAAACATTAAAATATAACATTTTGTTTTGCAAAATATATATAATTCTTGCGAATAATAACCCTCTAATATATACTTAGCTCAATTTATTATCTATATATAAGAGGTTCTTAAATGCAACTTACAAAAGTACAGATTCATAATTATAGATCCATTCTTGATGAAAGTTTTGATGTATACGATTACAATTTATTAATTGGGGCAAATAATGCTGGGAAATCTACCGTAATTAATGCTATAAGAACTTTTTATGAAGACGATAAATTAAAGTTTGTTGATGAAAGAGATTATCCAAAATGTTTGAAAAGTAATGACGATAACGAAGATAGTTGGGTTGGGCTGACTTTTAAATTAAGTGATGAAGAATATCAACTGGTTGATGATAAGTATAAGAATAATGATAAATTATTAGTTCTTAGGAGAATATTTAGAGGCGAAAGATTCAAAGTCTCACAAAGTAGCAATATATTTGCAGTTATTGATGGAGAACTTGAAGAAAATACTTTCAATAACTCTAAAAATATTAATTCTGCAAATATAGGAGAAATTATATATATTCCTGCTGTAAGTAAAGCGGATGATAATCTTAAAACAACAGGAACATCACCTTTAAAAAAGATGCTTGATTTTGTTTTTAAAGAGGCTACAAAAGCAGAAAAAGATGGTGAACGTCTTTTACAAAATTTAGATAAGGCTTTTAAAGAGTTTAATATATATGCTAAATCTTCTAATGGCTTTATTACAAAGATACTTTCAAGTGTAAATGAACCTATTAAAGATTGGGGATTAAAGTTTGATCTTGATATAAAAGGGGTTGAAGTTGAAGATATAATAAAAACCCTAATATCTCATTGTATTTATGATGAATGTTTTGAAGAAAAAGGAATAGAACTAAGTCAATGCGGCAGTGGATATCAAAGAAGTTTAATATTTCAACTTATTTGTACTTCTGCTAGCTTTAAAGAACTAAAGGAATCGAAAAAGAATGAATTTAAGCCTGATTTTACTTTGATTTTATTTGAAGAACCTGAAGCATTTTTACATCCAGCTCAACAAAATCAAATGGCTGATAACTTAAGAAAATTAGTTGATAAAAATAAGCATACTCAAGTTATACTTACCTCTCATTCATCACATTTTATAAGCAATAGTACAGATGATTTTCATAAAATAGTAAGATTACAGAAAGAAGATGGGATTACTCAGGTATATCAATTAAATAAGATTAAATTACAAGATTTATATTCAAGCACGAAAGAGCTATATGATTATGTAAAGGGTGTATCAAAGCAAATAACAGATAAAGAACAATTAATAAGTATAGATAAGTTCCTAAAAAATGAAGTTTCTTTAGATCAAAGTTATCAGGAAGAAGTATTTAGATATCAATTATATTTAGATGCTGAAAGGTCAAGCATGTTCTTTGCAGATTATGTAATATTAGTAGAAGGACATTCAGATAAAGCATTTTATAATTATTTATTTAATACTTCTTGGAATGATATTAAAGACAATAAAATTTATATTTTGGATGCTTTTGAGAAATATAATATACATAAATTTATGAAGTTTTTATCATTTTTTGGAATAAGGCATTCTGTAATATTTGATACTGATGAACATAATAAGAACGTATCATCATTATTAAATGAATTTATAGAACAAGAAAGCACTTTATTCACAGATGAAATTATAAAAATACCAGAAAATTTAGAGAGATTTCTTCAAATTGGGGATAAAACAAAGAATAAAGATCATAAGAAAGCTCTTATAATTCTCTATTTATTGGAGAATAAGAAAATCAATCAAGAAAAGATTAATGAACTTAGAAGTATAATTGAATATAAAATATTTAAAAAACAGGTAAATAATTTTTTACAATTATTACAAAAATAATAATAGTTACAAAATGCAGATATAATAATTATCAGAACAATGGTTAATGCTAAACGGGTTTTTCATTTCTTTCTTTTATGACGAAAAGAAAGAAACGAAACAAAGAAAGAAACGACATTGTTCATTACTGACACTAAGCCCTTAATTTGAAATTTTATATTCCACGACGAAATTAACTCGCCTCCACGTTGTTTCGGCTCAGACAGAATTTCTCCCACTATTTCTGACGGGCAAGTGTCAGTAGGCTGTATTCAGTCAGGGGCTTTGCCCCCGAACCCCCTTTTGTTTATCATTTGTATTCTAAATTGTATTAGTGTTTTCATAGATGCTGAAATAAATTCAGCATGACAATTATTCAGTATGACAGGTCGTAAAAAATTATTAGGCAGAATTTCATTTTTTCTCCATGCCAGACTATTTTGAAATGAAACTTCACAATTTTGTAATTTCAATTCTTACACTATTGAAATTACGAAATAGTATAAAGAAATGCGTAGATAAAATTATTTTTTAATAATTTCTCATATTAGCTCATAGTGCGGATTGCAATAGTTCTTTAAGATAGTTAAATAAAATAAGAGTAAATTTTATTTTTTATACTAATAATCTATAGCAGTAAGTATTTCAGCTATTTGTATACATGCCATTGTAAATTTATAGGTGAATATTGAACTTATAATGATCTATTTTTACTCCTTTGAATTACTATAGATACACAGGTTCGTTAGACTAAATCATATAAAAAGACCTTGCTTATTATTAGAAATATTATTATATTTATATGTGAATTATCGGGGTCACAAAATACAATAATTCTTACAAGTTTTAAATAGTGGGGTGATGATTACAAATAATTGTTTATGTCCTAATAAAGGACACTTATAAACAACCAAAAAAATAGTCGGAATGAGAGAGACAGTTAGCGAGTTTAGTAGTCAGGTTTGCGTGGAGGAAGTTAAAGTGCTAGAGCACGGTTACATTCAAATCTATACTGGAGATGGAAAAGGTAAAACTACCGCATCTTTAGGTTTAGCCTTAAGAGCAATAGGACACGGCTGGAAAGTTTTAATAATTCAGTTTACAAAAGGCGAACATAATATTAATTATTACGGTGAAATAATATCTGCTTCAAAATTAATGCCAAATCTTGAAGTTGCACAGTTTGGGCTTGATCGTGTAATTTATTCGCATAATATAAATATTGAAGACTACAAGGAATCAAGAAGAGGCTGGCAATTTGCTAAAGAAGCAATAGAGAGCGGTAAATATCAACTCGTTATTCTCGATGAATTAAATATATGTGTTGATCTTGGCATGATTAAAATTTCGGAAGTTAAGGAAACATTAAAGAATAGACCTCAAAATCTTGAAATTGTACTCACGGGTCGCCGCGCACACCCTGAATTAATTGCAATGGCACACCTTGTTACAGAAATGCAGCCTGTTAAACATTACTTTGACCTGGGCGTTACGGCAAGGCAGGGTATAGAGTACTAAATTTCTTCAAAATCAGTTTAAAAAGAGAAGCCCTTACAAAGGCTTCTCTTTTATATATTATAAGGAATTATTTTTTAAAGCTTATGCAGGTGTATAGTTAACTGGATTCCAGAATATAAATAGCTTTTTCAAAATTCTGTCTGATATCTTCAACTTCGGCATTTTGTTTTTCATTTTTAAGAAAATCCAATGCTTTTTTGCGGATGATATTAAAATAACCATACTTTATAGCAGTATATAATGGGCTTGGGTTTTGATGAGCAAGTTTAGACAATTTTTTAAGTTTTCTTTCGGATACTTCTCTCAGAAATAAAGTATTTGCAGGTGCTAAAGTAAACATATTTCCTCCAATTATTTATAATCTTTCTTCAATAAAGAATTTTTATCATTTGAAGATGCGGAAAAATTAAAATTTTTCTCGCATCTTCCATGATCCAGTGAAGCCCATGCCCACCCTTTGACCAAGGCTGTACTTGGTCTTCACCTTTCCAAATTCGGTTACGGAAAATCCTAAATTTTGTATAAATTTGAATTTTTCCGTAACCTCTTAATTGTTCCTTGCATAATTTATATTAATAATATTTTAAAAAAAATCTAAAGACCTCCTTCAAAAATTTGAAGAAGTTGTAAAATACGTATATTAAAAAAGTTATTTAGATAAAAATTCTTCCTGATAAGCCCAGGCACTGTGATTGTGTATGCTTTCAAAAGCTTCACAATCAATTTCAAACCAGCTTGCTATATCAATTTTGCTTAATTTTGAAACAATATCTCTCAAAAGGTCTTCAACAAATTTTGGATTATTATAAGCCTGTTCAGTCACAAATTTTTCATCTTCTCTTTTTAAAAGAGGATAAATTGGACTGCTGCCGCACTGCTCTATTAATTCAACGAGATCTTCTATCCAGATAATCTTGTCAGGGTCATAACTTATTCTGACTTTTACGTTTGTTCTCTGGTTATGTGCGCCGTAATCCGAAATTTCTTTGCTGCATGGGCAGAGCGTTGTTACAGGAACATTTACTTCAAGGATAAATTTGTACTCATCTTTGTTTAAAATTCCTTCAAACCCGCAGTTGTACCCTTGCGGACAGGAAAGTCTGCTAACAGGCGCTTTTTTGTCTATAAAATATTTAAATTCAAATTTTACTTCGGCATTATCTGTATTGAGTTTATTGGCAATTTCTTCAAGGCATCCTTTTATATCAACACCAAGAAGATTTTTTTGGCCCCATTCTGTCAAAACTTCAATAAATCTGGACATGTGGGTGCCTTTATAATCTCCGGGCAGAGAAATACTCATGGTTGCTCTTGCATTAACAACCTGCCCTTCTTCGTTTTTTCTCTGAATATTAAGTGGCACTTCAACATTCTTTACCCCGACTTTTTGGATATCTATCCCTCTATGGTCTTTTAGGTTTTGAATGTCTTTTAATTTAGATCTGGTCATTATATTTCTATTCTTCTATTGTCTGATCGGAATTAGATCCTGAATCATCGCGTGTAAGCACATTTATGAGCTTCTTTGCCGCTGCTCTTTGTACATGAGGCGGTGCCACTCGTAAAAGCTCCACAGCCTTAATCATTACAGGATCATAATCATACCATCTATTCCCTTTGTCCTGATATTTTGTGATGGTTTCATAAACTCTTTCTATTACATCCGCGGCTACCTGATCCTGTAATTGTATAATAAATTCTTCTGCCATATCTTTATTATCATCAGGAGACAGGCTTAAAAGTTCCATGGCTTCCTGTAAAAGGGGATCTCTATCGTACCAGCGACGTTTATCAGTCATGTCATAATATCCTTAAATAAACCAATTTTGCTTAACTACATTATTTTATCATAATAATTAAACTGAAACTGCTTGTTTTCGTTTAATCCCATATATACAAAAACACTCCGAAAATGAATCCGGAGTGTTTTTTTGAACTTTAAAGTTTATTTGTTAACAAGTTCTTTGAATTTTTTGCCAGCTGAGAAAGCAGGAACTTTCTTTGCAGGAATTTTAATTTCTTTTCCTGTTTGTGGATTTCTGCCAGTTCTAGCAGCACGTTTGCGTGATTCAAATGTTCCGAATCCAACTAGTGTTACTTTTTTACCTTTAGAAACTGTTTTTTCAATGGTGTCTAAGGTAATGCTAAGAATTTCGGAAGCCTGTTTTTGTGAAACTTTAGCTTTTTTGGAAATCTCTTTTACTAATTCTTCTTTGTTCATTTGTTTTCCTCCTCGCAAATGGTTACAGCTCAATTATATAGATATTTCCTTGATTGACAAGGTGTAAATTTAAAATAGACTGTTTTTGAGGTTTTAAAATATTCTTCATAAGCAGTTATATTTCAGGTATAGAATAGATTACAGACTCAATAAATAAGAAAAATATTATTAACAAATGTAACAAAACAGATTATATATTTTTTTACTAAGTTAATAAATTCAGTAAAATTTCATAGTTGATACAATGTAATTTGATAATTTATTATATTCTTAGAGGTATAAGTTGGTTTTTGGATAAAAAGGAAAATGCTTAATATAAAGTTCAATACTGCAGGTTGTTTTATTGGGATTTTAACCCTCATTTTTTTATTATTTCTTTTTAAATTCTGGTTTGTAATACTTTTTGTTATTATACTTTTCCTGCTTTATAACAAGCTGAGTAAAATAATTAATATAAATGCACTGGCTGAACGTGAATTTGTAAGTGAGCCTGGTAAAGTTTATAAAGAATGTGCATACTGTGGTACAAAAGCTGAAAGAAATGCAAAAACTTGTAAATCGTGCGAAAAACCTTTTGAATAGGTTTAATAAATAAACTATATCCGAATTTAATCTATTATGATTGAATTTAATCCATGTTATATTTATCTGTAGAATTATTTAAATGTATATTTCAGCGGAGAAATTTTGAATATAAATTTAAAATCAATAGTTAAAAGTTTTACACAAAGTGAAAATTTACTTCTTATAAAGATTAGTTTTTTTTCATTATTGTGTTTCTTGGTTTTAACAGTAATAGTAATACTTAATGCCGGACAAATTAATTATTTTGATAATGTTCTAATTATCAATTTTAACCATTTTGCTTTAAAACATCCTTTTGATCTTATGGTTTTTATAACAAACCTTGGCTCGGTAAAGTGGATTTTACCGGTTGCAGCTCTTTTAATATTTGGTTTCCTGAGATTAAAACGATTCAGAGAAGCCTTTTTTCTTTTTATGATTACAGGAGGTGCAGGTTTTTTAACAGTAATGCTCAAATGGCTAATAGGAAGATCAAGGCCGCCCATTAATTTTCATCTGACAAATGCTTACTGGTATGGATATCCTTCAGGACATACTGTCCTTTCAACCTGCTTCTACGGTGCGTTAATCTATCTGGCATTTATTTACGTTAAGGATAAATGGCTCAAAGTTTTTATAATAACCTCTTTAAATATTTTAATTTTGCTTATAGGTGTAAGTAGAATATATCTTGGGGTGCATTTCCCTACAGATGTCCTTGCAGGATTTTGTATAGGCATTTTCTGGACAGCTTTATGCGTACTTGTTTTTAAGAAAATCAGGAACTTATAGCAATTTAAAAAGACGGTTTTTATTGATATAACCAAGCTTTTGCATTTGGAGTATATGTATCAAGCCAACCGTCATCACAATCAGGATGAGTACTCGGAGATACATGTCCATCAGGCATTATGCAAAAAACAAACGCATCTTGATTCAGTTTATTTGGACCTTTTGTTCCGTTAACATCAACAGCACACCATTTATCCGCAGACATGTCACCCCATTGCATTCCATCAGCAGTTACAAAAATCTGTGATGCAGTAGGCTTACCGCTACAACCCCAATTAAGCGGACAGGGCATTGCACATTCCGGTAAAGTTTGAGATGTTGAACAATTTTTAACAATGTTCATATAATTTTTTAAATTATCTATATTCAGCTCTCCTTCATTAGCTTTTTGCATTATTATAGCGCTATTAATTGTAGCAACTGCTTTTTTCCAGGCAACCTTTAATTCTGCCTGTTGAGTATTAGCAATTAGACCTGGAATAACTATTGAAGCAATTACGCCTATAATTAAAAGAGTTATCAGGACTTCTGCAAGAGTAAAAGCTTTGTATTTTTTATTGCTGTATAAAAAATTCATAGTTTCACCTTTCTTTGTACTCTTAATTATATCAGATAAAATTATTACGATTTATTCTAACAAATTCCTGATCTTACTCATAACATCATCATTAACAGCCTGTTTTGCTGTCGCGTTACCGTTCCATACAGGTTCAAGTGCTGCATTTACCGTATCCATAATTTCAGGATAATTTTCAGGTGCCGGGGTTGGTATGGATTTGGGAATTATCTTAATAAACAGCTCAGAGTGTTCAGGTGGCAGATTTTTGCTCAAAAATACATCAGAATTTGCTGCATCAACTCTTGCCGGGACAATGAGTCCGCTTTTTGTAAAATTTAAACATACCTGCTTTGAAGCTAAAAATCTTACAAGTTTCCAGGCTTCTGCTTTATGAATAGATGTTCTGCTAATTGCCCATCCTGATGCATCAGAATCTACAATTGATCCTGCTTTTCCTCCTGGAAATTCAGCAATATCCCACCTGAAACTTACATCTTTTCTAAGTCTTGGCACACTCCATCTTCCGTTTATCTGCATTGCAAGTTTCTCCTGCATAAATAGCTGGGTCATTTTAGCGCTGCTGGCTTCACTTGCTGTGGGAGCCACATGATACTTATTTCTGAGATCCGCATAAAATTGTATAGCTTCAATGCTCTCAGGCTTATCAATCAAGACTGTTTTAAGATCAGGACTAACTATCCCGCCTCCGTTGCTCCATAAAAAAGGTAGCCAGAACAGAGACAGGTCTTCAAAGCCTGTTCCAAAAATATCTGTTTTTTTATCATTGTTTAAATCTTTTGTCAGTTTTTTTGATGTAGCAAGAAAGTCTTTAAAATCCCAGTCATTATCAGGATATGGGACATTAAATTTATCAAAAAGATCTTTATTGTAATAAATTACGAGATTTGATATATCTCTTGGCAGGGCATAGAGTTTATTTTTATATTTAAAAGCATCAAGAGATTTTGAAAAAAAATCTTTCTGAGAAATTAAATTATCATTTTTTAAATATTGATCAAGATCAAAAAGAATATTATTCTGAATAAAAAGACTCCCATCGATATTGTTTATAAACATAACATCAGGGGTTAAATTTGAAGCTGCTAAAAGTTGTAATTTCTGAAAATAGTTCTTTGGAATATGAATAAACTCAACTTTTATATCAGGATTTTGAGTCTCAAAATCTTTTAAAATAGGTTTTATTATAGAAATTTCAGTCTCAGAGCCCCAGCTTGAAAACTTGATAACAGTTTTTTCCGGTTTTTTAACGCAGCCGGAAACAGTCAAAAGAAATATTAAGACAAATAAAAATTTAAAAATCTTTCCCATTATTTTCCTGTCACAAATTTAAATAAAGTGTACAAAGTATACTATAATTATTATAATTAATTATACTCAAGTAAGATTGGTTTTTTATTTTTTAAGTAGACAATTCAGAATTAAATTATCGGAGTACAGTAATGGCATTAACAAACAGTATTTTGGTTATAAGTGATAAACAGGAAGATATTGTAAAATTTCGCTCTAAAATACTTTTGCTGAGAGAAATAGATACAGTTATAGAATCTAACACAGATAAAGCCATTGAATCATGCCGCAAACATGTACCTGATGCCGTAATAATATTTGTTCATGATAAAAATGATAATTTAGTTGATATCTGCAAAAAAATAAGAAAAGATCCTGTAGTAAAAATTACCCCGATCTTATTGGTATTTAACTTTTTTGACGAACAATACATGCTTTCATGTTTTGATGCAGGAATGAGTGATTATATAGTTTTACCTGCAAGAGACTCGGAAATTTTAATGAAAGTGATCTGGAATCTTCAAAAAAGTGAAATGGCCAGGGAAATAGAAAAAAAAGAAATTTTACTCAGCGATCTTGGTGCAATTGACAGAAAAAATGAGGCATATACATTTGAATTTATTCCCAAAATATTTACAAACGAAATCAATACAGCAAGAAAATATAAATATCCTATAGTTTTAATGGCTATATGCCTTGATGATAATACTGATAAAAGTAAAAATAATTTTCTTGCATCGATTATTAAAAAATCTATAAGAACCAGCGATATTATGGGTATTGCAGGGGCAGGGAAATTTTATATATTTATGCCAAGAACTGAAGAAAAAGGCGGATATGCTGTTTATAACAGAATCAAAAAGCATTATAAAAATGAATTTTCATTAAGTGCCGGAATCTGTGAATCAAAAGGTGACATGGATTTTGAATATTTAAGTTCCTGTGCATCAAATGCCTTAAATGATGCTATATCACGGGGAGGAAACAGGATAATAGTATTTAACAGGATTGAAGAGCCAAAAGAGGATTCAAAGACAACAAAAGAATGGCTTAGTAAGATTCAGTCTGACAAAAAAAGTTATGAAACCTTTAAAAATAAATTCTCAAAAAAAGTGTATACCATTATTTCACCGGTTTTTGAACAAATCAAGAAAGATATAGAAGAAAAATATAAAAATAATATTGTCGTTGAGCAGTTTATTACAGATACTAATTGCTTCTTTTCCATAAAAGAACCTATTGATGGAACTCAAATTTCCTTAAAAATCACAGATCCTGGTTTTGCAAGGGTAATGATAGACCAGTTTAATAAATTTGCAGGAAAAACCGAAGATAAACGTTCTGTTATGGAAATTACAGATTTAACTGAAGAAATTGTTGTTAATATCCTGAAAAATTTATTTAAAGAGTTTAAAAGCTTTAGCAGCAATAAAATCTAATTTGAAGTAAAAAACGGCGGAAACGATCAGCAGGAGTGTAAGCATTATGTAACTCATTCAAGTTTTCGACGTTTTGACACTGGCTGACAGCTTCTAACAAGGATCTATAATCTTTATTTTATTGTTGATTCAGGCCTATTGAAGTCCATAAAAAGATTTACCAAAGTATTATTTTTTTTGTCTTTATATTCAATATTAACTCTTCTAACGATAACAATGCTGCTTGAATTTTGTGCAATATCCTGTTTCGCTGTTGTAACATTATATTTATCATTAGAAGTAAATGTGCTGGTTATTTGAGGAAGCTCCCCCTGATCATAATCAGTTTGAAACTGCCATTTTAAGTCAATGCTTTTTAAATACATTCTTGCAAGATTGTTTGCATTAACCATATCCTGTTCGCTGGATGATAGACTGATGCTTTGACATAATGGAAGGCTTAAACATATTACAGTAATTGAAAAAAACAAAATAGCAACTGCAATTTCAAGCAGCGTATATCCTTTTAAAGTTTTATTTTTATAATTATTATAAGAATCTTGGAACATTGTTTGACATTCCCTCAATTTGCATAACCTGAACCTGAGCCTTGTTAAATGATAAATTCCAATTTATACCTTTAATTAATGCATCATTATCGCTAATGATTGCTCCTGAGACATTTCCTTTTAGTATATTGTCTGTAATTCCATTGTTATAGTTTAACAAATAAGTTAAAGATGACTGATTTTCGTCAATATCAGATGCAATAAGACTTGAAGTTCCGGTTACAGTAGTTATAGTAGAAATTGGACAGGTATTTATATCCCAGCTGTATTTAGTTGAACTGGAAAACTGATACAAATCAGACATCCCATTAGAGTTACTCACAAGATAAAAAGCTTTAAAATAATACTGTGAACCCATATTATCTGATATCAGTATTGCCACAGAATTATTTGTATTAATTGAACTTGTATGCAAATTTGTCCCTAACAAGTTTATGGTTTTGTCCGCAGGAAAAATATAATCTGCCTTAGTTATTACTCCAGATACTAAATCGGAAGAAAATCTGGTCTGATCCGCCATTTCAACCTGCTGGCTTTGTTTATATACTATATTAAAGGCATTTGATGAAAATTGTGCCATCGACAGAGTCAGTATTGCAAGAATTGCTACTGATATTAGAACTTCTACATAACTAAAACCTTTATTATTCATTGAATATTTCCTGTTCCTGCCTGAATAGTTATTATTTGTGAAGAGTCTTTATAACCTAATTTTATAGTACAATCGGTCAGAATTGGCTGGTTTCCGGCATCAATAGGGGTTCCATCTACATAAAAACCGAGATTATCACAGGAATTTAATAATATTTTTACATCTACAGGAAGAATACCTGACATAGAATCAAATCTTCCACTATCTGTAATTGCATTACCATTGGCAGTTATTGAGTAATTATTGCTACCAACAGGAAAATTAATTCTTGTGATAACTCCTTTTGAGGTTGTGTAATATCTTGCGTTTTTAATTGCAAAAGTTATCTGTTGAGCTCCATCTTTAAGAGTTTGTGCACTTATCATTTCTCCAAAACCTCTATATCCTAATACAAGTAAAAATGAAGCCAGTGATATAGTTATCATTAACTCTAGCAATGTGATTCCTGTTTTTTGTGATATAACATTAATTTTCACCTAGAGTAGCCTCACTTTTACTTATTTTTGTCCAGTTAGAAAATGCCAGACCAAGATTGGCACTTGGAAATAAATTTGCATAAGTTGGAGGCAGATCCGTTAAATTTGCAAATCTGTCTTCATTTTTCCAGTTCCTTGTTGGTGGACTGTAATAACTGCCACCCCATAATCCTGTAGCATAATTACTTCTAAACAGTTGTATAAAGCCTCCGGAAATATTTACATTTTTTCCGTCCCAGTTCTCAAGAAATCTGGGAAAATTTTCAAGTCCTCCACTGTACTGTCCGCTTTTAGTAGGAACATTGCCTGTTATAAATACAGTATTATATGTTGTGCTTGATGCTGTTTGAGTTGTATTACTTGCAGAATCCTGCCAATTATTTGAAAGTAAATCTATAGCATCCGCAATTACAGCACAGGGTTTCCAGGTGTCAGCAGAGGAATCACTACTTGAATGTAAATTAAAATCTCCTTTAATATAAGTTGGAAGATTTGACACAAATGTTGTAGCAGCAGGCAAAGTACTACCGTTATAAAGCTTAAATCCTGCAACATTTCTAGTTGAATCAGGCGTATAAGGATCATTATCACTATCAGCAACTGCATCATCTCTTGTCATATAAATTAAGCCATTTGTTGGATAGCCAACCATAGATGCCAGCTTTTGAATATCTACATTGGTTACCCGTACTTTTTTTGAAGTTCCATATTCCCTTCGATCATACATCTCAGTATCTTTAAGTGCTCCACCAAGTTGAGTGGAAGTATATGTCGTAGATGAGCCATTATATGTAATTTTATAGGTAGTTTTACTGGTTGTTTTTCCTTTTGCAATTACCTGAATTTTTAAGCCGGAATTATTATCATAGTATCCGCCCGGTTGAAACGATTCCAGTTTAGGGGCTTCAAGTCTTGTTGCCCCTAAATTTTTATCTCTTAAAGTTCCAGTCCATTTTTCAGAAGCAATATCTTTCCAGCCTGAATTATTTGCATCATCTCCATCCTCCATTGTAATTAAATCACCGTCTTCATTCCCAGTTGAAATTTCTACAGTTCCTGTAGTTTCATTTCTATCAAGTCTTCCTCTGAAAATCTGTTCGGCAGAGGTCAAGCTGTCAGTAAAAATCTTCAATGTACTGCCACTATTTGCATTAAGATATAAATTTTCATTTGTGTGAATCAGTCCTTTAAGATCAAAATTAGGACCAGGAAGGATTTCAAGGTCATTTTGAAAGAATACCTGATACATAAAAAGCGTTGTCCTTCTTGCTGCAGATTTTTCAGTCATTCCAACCCATCCATAACCCGGAGAATAAGCAATTGATTCTATGTTTAATTTATAAGTTGTATAACTCTGGGATTTTTGCCAATCGATATCTTCTGTTATAGCGTATTTAACAACTATATCTCTATTATCTTCATTAGAATGATAGATAAAACTGTAATAAGCAGGATTTCCCGGTGTATAAGTTTCATCAGAATATTTTTTTTCTTCTGGAGTTTTATCTGTATCATCATAATCTGTTCCTTGAAATGATATTTCAGGTTCTAAATAAGTCAGGAAACTATTATTAAAAGATTCTTCTATCTTGGCTTTTGCCCTTTTAAGTCCTGATTCACACGCAAATTCCAGTTTTGTCTTTATCTTTTCTTCGTTGGTAAGAGAAATATTTGAGATAGAATTTAAAGCAGCTGCACAGGTAATTAGAAGTAATAACGTAGAAATAGTAATTACAAGTATAAGGGCAGAACCCTGTCTTTTATGCATGTATTATTTACTCCAAAATCTATACTACAAATCAATCTCGGTTTTGTTATTATAAAGTATCATACTAAAGTTGTAAGGTTTTTTTCTGAAAATCAGAAAAAAGCACATAATTTTTTTACAAATTCAAAATTCACTTATTGAAACAATTTTTTCATAATTAATATGACAACGTATTAAATAAATTTAAGGTAAGATATTTCTAAAAATCAGAAATACATTTTGTATTTTTGTAAATTTTTTTGTCGACATGATTAATTTATTCCTGAAACAATGATAAAATGATGTTTGTAGGATAAGATTATCTGTCAGGTGTGCTATCTTTGCAAAAGAATACAAGAAAAAAAGGGTTTTCATTTATTGAAGCTATCATGGCCATTGTAATAATGGCTACAGTTTCTTTGCTCCTTATTGCTTCAATGCCTTCTCAATATTCTCTTTCACAGGATTCGCAGGATCTTGCCAAAGCAACAGATATTGCTCAAAGATATATTGAACAGGTAAAACTTGCTTTAGCAGACCCGGCAACCTATGATAATAGTCTTGCAGGTACTACCCCGCCTGTTGCAATAACAAGTAATCTAACTGCAGACGGGTATTTTACCGTACAAACAAATGTTACACTCTGGGGACCTTATGGCAGAGAAGATTCGCTTAAGCAGGTTAGTGTAAGTTTTGCCAGAGATAATAATTTATTGATACAGTTATCAACGGTAGTTTCTAAACCTGACCCGAGGTTATAAGATGAAACATAAAGCAATGACATTAATGGAAGCATTAATTGTGGCAGTAATCATTGCAATAGTTGCCCTGCCTACGATTGATCTCATGGCTAAAATGATTATTTCGGAAGATACTTTCAACAATGATATAAATTCAAAGGAATATAAAACTGCAGTTACTGAAAAACTTATTGCAATAATAATGCCTGGAGATTATCTATATAAAACAAATACAAGTATCACTATTCCTGCAAAAGACAGTAGTACAAGTGTTAATGTTACTATAGGCGCTCAGGCCGTAGCAGTATTAACGCCAAAGTTTAATTCTGACGGAACATTAAATATGCCATCAACAAACATAACAAGTTACAAGGGAACAGCTTTTTCAATAATACCTGAATCGGCCTGGAATGGAGTCAGCTCTTCAAAATATGTCCTTGTTGAAACAGTTCTGGATGACACAAGTCTTAATCTTGCTATTGATCCAAACGATTCATTAAAAATTAATACAGATCCTCCAATAGACTGGTCACAGGGAAAGTCATTCGTTATTGCAACAAACCTAAAGCCAGCAACCTTTACAAATCAGTCTGCTGCTTTTAGTTCGAATACGGAAAGAAGTTCTTTACAGTTTGCTTTTGTTCCAAAAGCTGATGGTTTATATTTTCCTGATTCTCAATTAAATTCAGCACAAACAATAGATGATTCGGTGTATATTACAAGTGTTAATCTCAGAAATTGGCGGGAAACAACTTATTAAAAAGAGAAAAAAAGGAGCATTCAGCGATTATGTATAAAAAATCAAAAGGGTCTGTTCTTTTAATTGCAGTTTTTATTTCTTTGGTAGCTATTTTACTTATTGTTTCAATGTCAACTTTATCAACAGGTAATGTAAAACAGGTATCTAATTATCATATGGGTAAACTTGCCTATTATGCTTCAGAAGCCGGAATTGCAGAAGTTACAAATTACTTTAATACGAGTTTTTTAAATTGGGGAAAAATTCTAAATGAAACAAGTTTACCTGCTAATGCCAGTGCTCAAACTCTCGATAACGGTTCTGCATACTGGATAGATAATATTACATATACTGAAAATAATAAAATTGCAGTAGTTGATATAGTTGGGAAATATAAAGATTCTTACAGAAAAGTAAGAGCAAGAATACAAACTTCAATACCCAAATATTTTGATGATTATGGTCTTTTAACTGACGGTGTTATCACTATTAAAGGTAATAAAACATTATACATGAGTATACATGGCAATGACGGCATAGTATTAAAAGGTCCAACAGAAACTCAAAATGATTCTGTTGTGACACAGTCTGAAGATCCTGATGCCTTACCGCCTGATCCTGTTACTAATCCTATAGGAGGTTATATTGACCCTATTGAAGTTCCTCTTGTACCTGTAGATGATCTCAGAACTTTTGCAAAAACCGGGATAAATCTTGATATAAGTCAGGCCGATCTTGCAGCACAAATTGCAAATGCTCCTGCCGGCAGTTTAATTTATATAGGTGATGCGACAGGTTCAAATAATAACAGCATTACCATATCAGGTGATATGCAGGGAAAAGTTATATTTGTGGATAAAAGTATCACGGTTAATGCTCAGGGAGTACAGAATTTATCAAGTGTAATGATAATTTCATCAGCGGGATTGACTGTCAATGGAAGTGTAGACTTTGTATCGTCACATGCTGACCAGCTTGATACAGTCTTTGCCTGTAATAACGATATTACTCTTAATGGAAGCAGAAAATTTCAATCACTTTTCTGGACAAACGGAAGTTTCAGGCAGAATGGATCAAGTATGGCAGGTCGTGTAATATCCCAAAACGGCATTACTTTTAATGGTTCATTTACATTAACTGCTTCAAACAAGCTATATGATTTTGGTACATTTGACAATGTTGCTTCCCTGTCAAGCTGGCAACAGGTTTCTATGGATAATTAGGTGATTATGAAAAGAAACGGTTTTACTTTATTTGAAGTTTTAATAACATGTGTGATTGTTGGAGCTGTTGCCTGCATTGCAATACCCCAAATAATGCCTTATTTATCAGAATTTTCATTGAATAAAAATACCCAGGCACTTGAGCAAAGCGTGAAAGAAGCAAGAAGCACTGCACTTAAAAAATCCCGCTTTATTTATATTGATTTTTCTCAGGCTACCGTAAATCATGACGATTCAGGCGGGCTTATACAGATAAAACAAAATGACGGAACAGTTATTTCTGAAAGTTATCTGGATAAAGATATTCTGTTTGACTCATCATCAAGCACTATTGCAAGCAATAAGGTCACCTTTGATTATATGGGACAACCTGTTGGAGATTCTAACCTGCCTGAAAATTTCACAGAATCAAACAATAAAATAACTGTTAAATATAATGGCTCTACTTTGTCAAAATCTATAACAATCTCTCCGATAACAGGAGCTACAAGTATTCAATAGAATTCTCTTATATCACAGGAATCGTGCAATATTAATAAAATCTAATAAAAATAATGGAAAGCTCATGTACTGACTCTTTAAACTGTTTTATTGCGGAGATTTTGCTTAAACTTATACTTCTATACCAACCAGCTAACTCCTCTTCACTTCTATTTATCAATAAGTTTTTCTTTTTTTATCTTCTTTTTATGAAATTATAACTATATTATTTACAATCAGAGTATGAGTTTAAGCAAAATTGTAGCTTTAAAATAGTTTATTAGAGTCAGTAATGAGCGGTGAATACAACAAATTTTTTGTTCCCCCTTGTGGGGTGAACTCTGGCGGAGAATTATTTCTTATATATCAGTCATTATTTCAGAGTGAATTAAAAAAATTTGTGGTTCAATCTTGAAGTTTTCAATATAAAACTTTTTAAATTTTTATTTCTTATATACCTTACGTTGCAATGGTTTTACAGATTTGCTGCAAAATCCCTGTTATATCAACAAAATAAAGGGTTTTAAAAATATTTTTAAAACCCTTTATTTTTATTTAAATGTAAATCTTTTGTAATAATAAAAACAATTTAGGTAAATCTTGATATTCATAATCTTTATAAATTTATGATTTAAATCCAAATTTAATTAAATTTAAGGAAATTTCAATCCATGTACAATGCAAGTATAACCGGTTTTAAATATCCTCCTTTAAATACATATAAAAAAGATACGACTTTTACCGGCAGGTCCATACAAGGTACGCTCCGTATTGGCAGAGGAAAACAGAGATATTTATCCGGCGGGCAAAAAAAGATTTTTTGGAAAAGAGCTTGTCTTTTAATTTCAGGACTTGTTATTGCAGGTCTACTGGCAAAAGGAGGCAACGTAAAAGGTATAAAAAATATTGATTTTAAACATATACTTCCAGAAACAAAAATTTCCGAAAAATCCGGTGAATTTAAATTTGATAAGGTTAATTTGGAAGGATTTACAGAATATATTAAAGTTGATCCTGCTGTTATAGAAGAATCTGTTAATAAACCAGTCCAAAAAAGCAGTATTTCTGAAAAAGTAAGTAAAATAATAGCTCCTGATGCATCGGCAGAAATTAAAGCTCTCAAAAACAAAACTTATACTGAGAAAAATAACAGGCTATATAATTTGTATGAAAAAGACGAATACAACCCTCAGTTAAAAGAATATTTGCTGTCGTGCAGGATGGAACATCTTAATAAGAATCTGAAACCCGAATGGGCACAGATGATAAAAGATAACTGTAAAGAGAATGGGTTTAACACTCAGGAAGATATAATAAACCTGTTAGCTCAAATGCTTCAGGAATCAGCATTTAATCCGAATGCACTATCAGGTGTCGGAGCAGTAGGACTTGGACAAATTATGCCGGGCACAGCAGCTGATTTAAATAAAATGCTGGTTCGCAAGATAGATATCAAAAAAATACCTGACAATATCAGGGGTTTTGTCATAATCAACGCACAAAATTCACAACATTATAACAATTGTAATAAACGTAAAACCTTGCCAGCAGCTTATAATGCAGGAACTGGTGCTGTTGATGCTTATATGAATGGCATAAGTATCAAAACCAACAAAAGAACCATCAATCCTAACAAAAAAATAACGGAGGATGGCGTTCCTCCTTATAAAGAAACTGAACAACATGTCAAAATCGTGAATGGCGACATAGAGTATATCTTTGAGCATTTGGATGATCTCGATCCAAATTTAAGGGCATGTTTAGGGCTGGAACAAAATGAAACAAACTGGTTTAATCAGGCAATTAATAAGATAAGAGGAAATAAATAATGATTTGTTTAGCAAAAACGGTGGGTTTTTATCCAAATTATTCCGGGAAAAAAGCGGAAAATTTAAAATTTACTGACAAGTCTTATCCAAACAATGATCAGGTTTCTTTCAAAAACTCAAGCTTTCGCATTGGGAAAAAATTTGGAAGAATGGGAATAAAAAGAGCAGGAACAAAAGGAACAGGAATAAAAAAGAAAAGTAAAGTCAAAAAAGGTCTTACAATAGTGGCAGGAATAGTAATTACTATTGCTTTAATCAAGTCAGGCAAACTACATGACATAATTAATAAAGCAATAAAACCTGATTATTCCCTGCAAAAAATAGAAAAAGCTGCAGAGGAACTTTCAAACAACCTAAAATTTGAAAAGGCAGATCTGGTTAATGATGTTAATAAAATAATGAGAGATCAAAAATTACCTCAGGAATCCGTTAACCTGTACATGGCAACAGTGTCTGATGCCAAACCAGAAATTTATATGTCAGAAAATGCCGGGCAGATGATGGATGTACTTGCACTTGCAACTAATTCGCCTAGTAATAAAGGTCAGATAACTCCTGATATGTTAAAAGATAATCTTATTAAGGCCTTGAAATATGATGATAAATTACTTGCTGATGGTGATGCTATAACAGGACCAGGAGAACCATGGCATTATATAGCTGCTGCTTTATTGGGTAGAAATAATCCTAAATTTATCGATTATATGCCTGAGGCGGAAAGACAAGCATTGCAATCCAGAGGATTTTTCAAGAGTGTTGCTGATGATTTTATGGAAGGAATTGGCAAAAAGGAACCGCCTAAACAGTACATTGGAGATATTCTCGAAGCAAGAGACCATGAATATATGATAGATACACTTTCAAACAGAGGCGATTTGCTTAGGCTTCCTTCCGACAATAAAGAGTTTGGCCCTGCTGCAGTAGGATATGCAATCAGAGGTAAATTAAGTAATATAAAAGGCATGACTCCTGATGAGTGCAAAAATTTTATAGCAGATTATGTTCAAAACCCGTCAAATCATCAGAAATTTGCAACAGATAATACATACAGGGAAAAAGTTATTTCGAGTTATATATATTTTAATTTAAATGAAGCTATTGAATACAATTCAGGAAAGATTAACTCAGGATTATCTTCACTTGCTATGCAGGAAGCCGATTTACTAACGAATAAAGTTGGCGAAACATTATTAAACCAGGTTAAAGATGAAATTCCTCAATTCCGTTTGATTAATAATGAAACTAAAAAACTCGATGTTGCAATAAAAACGATGGTATTAGCAAGAAATAATCAATATTCTATGCTGACACCTCAAACAAGGTTTGAGATCAGAAAATTTCAGGTAGGTCATCCTGAATCCACTGCTACAGCCACATTTAAGCTCGCAGAGGATTATTATCAAATATGGCTAAGTAAGGAAGCTAAAAAGCATGAAGTCTTGCAGATGAATGTTTATCTTGAAACCACAAGACCTCAGGAAAAAATAAATCCTAAATCAATTAAAAAAGCCAGTCAGGAATTAATAAATTACAATTCCAATATGCTGAAATATATCAAAAATGAAATAGAAGTTGAAAAGCTTGCAGATGCGACAGGAGACAGGCTAAAAACTCTTAAAAAGATGGAGAGTGATCTTTCCGGACAAAATGAACAATTAAAATTGATTATTACTCAGATCGATAAACCAAAAGATACAGGAACAGTACAACCAAAAGAGCCTTCTATTCTTGATAAAGCAAAAAAGTTTGTAGGCGAAGAAGTTGACGATTTTGTTGATGAAGCTAATCAGATAGGCAAAGATGTCAGTGATTTTGCTGCAAGAGTCGGTAAAGTAATTAAAGATATTAATAATTTTACTGAAGGAGCCGGCGAGTTAATTGAAAAAAGCAAAAGCCTTACAGGCAATTAAGTTAAAGGATGACAATTTTTATTCTTCAAGAACAACTCTGTTTTGGTAAACATTCGTCATAAAAATTAGAAAATCACTCAATGAGCCCGGCTTTTGATTCCAATAATCAGCCAGATTTTTGAAATACTCCAGCTCATATTTCCGCATTATTAATGCCTTCATTATCTGATCTGAAGAATCAGCAATATCTTCTCCGGTAATTTTTTCCGGGCACAGATTATAAATGCGGTGTTCGCTGCTTTCACTCTTTGAGCCAACATTCACTATAATTCCACGTTTTTCCGTTATATCAAATTTGGCAGGATAAGCGGTGCAGACAAAAGGTCTACAGTTATAAATACCGCATTTTGCAATTATTCCTTCAATGCAGGGATTTGAGGGGTCATTATGCCATTCGAGAAGAAACTGGCATTTTATAGTTCCGGGTACAAGCTGACTTTCGTTCATTTTTAAATTAAATCGATAAAAAATATCACTATTTTCATCAGTAAACTTGAATAATGTAGTATATGTAGACTGGTATTCAATATTTTCGACAGGAGAAATCTCAATAAATGAGAGAGGATCAATCTTAAGAGTCTTTGATATGTTTAAAATATCATATCCGGTTAAAGCAACCGCATATTTTCTACAACATCCACTATGACAGGATTCACAAATCAGCATATTTTGGTCCCGCTCTCAAACAGTTTAAACTATTCAAAACATATCAGGTAATGTAAATTAAAGTCAAATAATTCTATCTTGTAAAAAAATTTTTATATTTATGTCAATTTTTTCTTTGTTTTAGTTTTAATATTTAAAGGTCAACAAAATAGGGATTGAAAGATGAATATTGCTCCGCTTAATTCTTCATTTTATATAAAAAAAGATAATCTCAGCTTTGGCAAAAGCTGGAAACAGATACAGGGTGAAATAAGTAAATTACCTGAAATTAGCGAATTTGATAAAAAAAATCTTCTTAACGCATATAAAGACAGCTGTTTTGTAGACTCTAAGGTTCGTATCCCTGCTAAAGTAAATGGGGAAGGAATACCTGCATTAAAAGCTCTTGCTAATAAAGGTGAAAAATTAAAAGCTGCTGTAAAAAATATTTTAACTGATTTACTTCAGTCTGAAGATACGGTTAAAAACCCGGATGCTCCCTTCTTAAAAGGGATTTATGATAAAACACTTAAAGAACTAAAGTAAAATTAATACTTAGAATTTAAAATTTTTGCGGTTTTACTGCCTATTAAAAAGCCAAGTCCAAGACCAATAACCGAGCCGGCAGGACCAAGGTGTCCGGTTATAGTTAAAAGTGAACTCAATAATGCGCCGGTTCCTACCGTCATACAGACACTTGTTGCAGATTTTAGTACCTGTTTTTCACCCTGATTATCCTTAAAAGCATCAATTATGTTTGGGAGTTCCAAAGTTACTGCTATTGCTAAACTTAAAACAGGAATTCTGTTCATAGTCAGGCCGGCCAATTTGCCTGCAAAGAGCCTTAACTTGCTTAATTCTTTTCCTTCTTTTGCTATAAAATTAACATATTCCCTGTTAAGTGTTTCTTTTCCAACTCCGGCATAATCAACTGTTTTATTGAAAAAATTGGTTTGTCTCTGTATTCCCAGTTTATCGTAAATTTTATCTGTTAATTTTAAATCACCCAGAGTTATATCGCCGTTATAAAATATCTGTTTTCCCAATTCAGAATTTTTAAGAGGTTTTTCAAGTGATGTGCCGTTAAAAAATTTGAATTTTGAATAATAACCTTCAGTTGCTTCTGATTTTACAAGTCCAAACATCGAAAGTATATCTCTGATGTCTTCCTTAAGATTTATTAGTCCTACTAGTCCAAGTCCTGCTGCTTTTACATTATTGTGATTTTCTGTATTATCATCTATTGAAGTAAGTCTTCGTGCGCCTGGAACAAGACTTGCGGCTCCAAATATTATTTCTTTTGCTTTATTTGAAGTGTGTGTGAAAGTATCTGCACTAGTTTTATTTATTAAATTAATGTCAGATGCAATTCTTCTATTGCCATAGAGTTCAATATTTTCAGAGTTTGTAAAAGTTAAAAAATTTTGCGGGGATCTTCTATCTATACCGGATCTTCTATCAGATCCGGATCTGCGTTCGTTCTCAACAGATAAATCCTGCTGTCTGCGGTCGGCTTTTTGAGTAGGCTCAGTAACACCGGTAAAGGCAGCAGAATAGTCCGGCAGTCTTCTGCCGGGAGATCTTCTGTATTGCGGACAAATGCTTAAAATCCCGTTATCCATATGTCCCCTCATATCTGGTATATATTTATATAAAAACAAATTAGGGCTGATTATTGCTAAGAAAACAGGAAATATTACGAAAAGTTTGAATTTTTAAAATAAAATAAAAGCTATTCTTTAACTCCGCCCATCATTATTCCTTTTATAAAGTATTTCTGGCCAAGCAAGAATACTCCAATTACCGGAATTACTGAAATTACAGCACACGCCATTAGCTGTCCCCATTCTGTAGCTTCTCTGAAGCTTCCTTTAAAAATGGCAAGGCCAACAGGCAAAGTTCTCATATAATCAGAGTTAGTTACAATAAGAGGCCACATAAAGCTGTTCCATGTCGAGATAAAAGTAAAAATACCGAGAGTTGCAATTGCAGGAGTGGCAAGAGGAAGGGCAATCTTCCAGAAAGTCTGGAAAGGATTGCAGCCGTCAATTTTTGCTGCATCTTCAAGCTCGACCGGCATGCCTTTAAACCACTGTCTGAGAAGGAATATTCCAAATCCACCAAATAATCCCGGAATTATAAGGGCATAATATGTATCTATCCAGTGAAATTCTCTCATTACAAAGAATAGAGGAATTATATTAACCTGCGGAGGAATCATCATTGTAGCCAGAATAATAAAAAATAAAGAATCTCTGCCTTTAAACTTTAATCTTGCAAAGGCATAAGCCGCCATAGAAGAAACTATAATCTGTCCTATTGTTGTTAAAACTGCAACTAAAGTGCTGTTGAGGAAATATTTTGTAATTGGTATAGCCTGTGCTACTTTAAAATAGTTATCTACAGCTAAAGGGTTTGATATTAATACAGGCGGATAAGCAAAAATCTGCTTTTGAGTCATAAGGGAAGTAGCAAGCATCGACAAAAACGGCACAAGCATAGAAACCGCACCCAGTGTGAGGATGATATAGGCAAGTAATTTTTTAAAATTAACTTTCATATTATTACCAAAATAAAAATTATACCTTTGAAATATTATACGATACATAATCAAAAAGTTTTTATAAAAGGGTCTGCGACCCAACATACAGACTTTTTTATATTGTTTAACAATCTTATTCCATTAATCTATTCAAACAATTATTATATTTCAGTTTCACTGCCAAAGTCTGCGAGTGACTTTTATTGTTTGTATGAGTTAAATGTTGTAAGGTTTTAACGGGTTTTTCATTTCTTTCTTTTATGACGAAAAGAAAGAAATGAAACAAAGAAAGAAACGACATTGTTCATCACTCCCGCTAAGCACTCATACTGAAATTTTTATTCCACGACGAAATTAACTCGCCTTCCCGTTGGTCAGGCTCAGACAGAATTTCTCCCACTACCCTTGACGTGCAAGCAGGAGTAAGCTATATTCGGTCAGGGGCTACGCCCCCGAACCCCCGTTTGGACTTCATGTACTGAATTTATTTTCGTTTGTCATTCTGAGCAAAGCGAAGAATCTATTTTAAAAAGTAATGAAAAATTGAAGAATCATATTATAAATATTTATTAGTTTTATTTAACGCAGATCCTTCGTCACTTCGTTTCTCAGGATGACATAGAAATAATCATTCATAATAACTCTCAAGAAGCGAATTATGGATTGTTAAAACCTTTTTTAGCAAGGATTTACACATAGCCCCTTCTTCTATTACTACCAACAAACAACTCTGCTTCAATTTAAGTCCAAAAACACTTCTTTTCCATCCCTCCTTAAAATAAAACTAAAAAATAAATAAAAAGGAGGGGCTATGTGTAAATTCGCCGCCTTAAAAGGTTTTTTACAATCCGTTATAAGCGAGTAATACAGGTAAAATTGTTCCAGCCCCTTTAGGGGTGAGGATGAACAAGTAATCTATGTATATAACTTATAATTAA
>Ga0074198_1000401_pt1 | contig 48035 bp, 60 predicted proteins | sample EPASupsiteSAE323_FD_64527 | JGI IMG/M metagenome (GOLD analysis project Ga0074198, IMG submission 64527) | Bioremediated contaminated groundwater from EPA Superfund site, New Mexico - Sample SAE3-23 | ecosystem: Environmental > Aquatic > Deep subsurface > Groundwater > Contaminated ... | reverse complement strand
CACTTTATTATCTTTATTATTAGGCGAGGGTTAGTCGCCTAATTTTTTGAAAATTGCTAGCATACTTGGGAACGGAGCTGACCCACTTCCTTTCTGTTTTCCACCAAATTTTAACCTACCTTTTATAAAACGAATTTCAACATTTGGCTTATTGTAAATATACTCGTGAAAATATTTAGTGTCTGTTCTAGCAGGTATTAACATAACGACCAATGCTTTTTCTTCACTACACTTCTTAACCCAGTTTTTAATAGCTGAACCATAAGGCGGATTACAAAATACTTTTTCATCTGTCCAATCTTTAGAGAGTCCATCGTCCTCTTTAGTGTAGAACTTTTTACACTTTGCTGTTTCGGTTGTCGCACAAGGATCAAGGGTAAAATTAAATTCCGAGTTTAATTCATCAAAAAATTTCTGTGGAGTTTCCCAAGTCATATCTTCACTACTCAACATTGTTTTAAGATTTTTCATATTATCTTTTTATCTTTATTTAATAATATCTAACATTCTCTTTTTGTAGTCGGCTAGAGCGGTGTTGTAGCATTTAATACCATCAATGCCATGCCTATCAAAAATCTCATCATTTCGCCCCTCCAATACATTTGGCAAAACTGATTTACTCTTTGGCCTCCCCTGCTCTATTACATTTTGGGCGTAAGATTTACAGGCTTGGGTGATTGCGGAGTGGATAAAGTCTAATAGCCATTTTACTTGTGGCGACTTATTGTTCGGTTGACCACATACAATACACGAATTCCCCATTCCGCAAACCTGTTCCGGCACTGTCAAAAACTGTTTAATTTCCTTATCTATCTTTGTAAAATCGTATCGCATATTTATTTATTTAATAGCTCTGGGTTTTCGTAGATGTTGCCGATAATTTTCAAAGTCTTATCTTCTGAAAAGAAAAGCCAATCCTCAGGATATGCGACTTCTGATTTTGCCTTACCATATTCGCTTTCAAACTCAACAATATCCCCCTCATAAATCTCCTTGCCGTTCTTGTCGTGAAGGCCAGTAAATTGTAATAAAATACTATTTCTATCCTCGTGATGTTTCTTGCACTCCTCACACACACCCGACACGCGATAGAGCGTCATGCTCCCTCCTTTCAGGTTATATTATACCACTTTATTATCTTTATTATTAGGCGAGGGTTGGTTTCTTATAGATTTTTCTTGTTATTTTTTGTAAATTTATGTCGTTATATTCTATAACGAAAGTGTCGTCGTTAATTAAATATTCCTTATAATGTCCAAACCGCCACGAACAATCCATTGTTTGAAAACTGACAGCTTCAAATAAATCGTATTTCTGCTCTAATGCTTCTTCGGAACAATGTCCAGACGAACTAAACCGAGCTTCAACTATGTGTGGAATTTTTATTAAATTCGGTGGTTCTTTCATATTATCTTTTTATCTTTAAGGTTTTTATCTTCAGTTCCAAACACATTATTTATTAGTCTTACTGTCCACTCCCTATCTCTTTCTTTTATGGCTTGGGTGATGGCGGAGTGGATAAAGGATTTTAATTCCTCTAAAAAAATCTTACTGCTTTTTTCATAGAAAACATTGGAGAGAGTTATACTTACCCAAGTTGTTTCTGGTGCGACATCACAAATTATTTGTTCACCAAATCTTACTTTTAACTCCTCATCTATCTTTGTAAAATCGTAGGGCATATTTATTTATTTAATAGCTCTGGGTTTTCGTAGATGTTGCCAATGACTTCGGTTGTGTCTCTTACATATATGAAACCGGAAGACGGCTTTGTTTGATTCTCAAATCTAAATGCACCATTTTCAAAAAACACAGTTCTTTCTTTATAAGAATCATGACCGGTCTTGTTTTTAACAATATCCCCCTCATAAATCTCCTTGCCGTTCTTGTCATGAAGACCTGTGAATTGCATAAGGATACCTTTACCAACTAATTCTCCTTTATCATTACATTCTACCTCTGAGTGATTAAAAGAGTAACACATTTGCGGTTCTTCCCCACATAATTCTATTTTACTCGTAACCCACGCTCTAAACTTGTAGCGATTATTTGAGTTTTCCATATTTGTCTGCATATTTAATGATGTTATCCATTTCCTTATCTATATTTGTAAAATCGTAGGGCATATTTATTTATTATTTCCTATAAGGTGGTGGCAAGGAATTGCTCTCACCTTACAGGAGGCGACGTGTGTCGCCACCATGATTATATCGACCTCAACCACGACCACGACCTCGACCTCGACCCCGACCTCGACCACGACCTCGACCTCGACCCCGACCTCGACCACGACCTCGACCTTGACCCCGACCTCGACCACGACCTCGACCCCGACCTCGACCACGACCACGACCTCGACCTCGACCCCGACCTCGACTCCGACACCGACCCCGACCCCGACCTATATAATACGTTTATGTTACCGATTATAGCTAACATACTATTTAACATTTGTTGGCAATTTGTGTTTCCAAGGGAAGAAATCCACTACTGTATCAAGGTTAATAAACATATTACCAACTGGTTCAATCTCTGCATTATCTGTCCAGTTTCCTTTTAGGGCTTCATTAAATCTTCCACTATCAGCAATCCATGAGGCGTTTTTTAGATAGGCGAATTTACCCACTATTTTTACTACCTCTCCTAATGAATGATAAGTTACTGTGCGAAAGAAATACTTACCTCCCACCAAATCCTCGTATGAGTTAATTTCTTTGTATTCGCTTACACCTAACTGGTCTTTAAGTCTCTCTAACGTCTCCTCGGATATTTCTATTGTTGGCATATTATTACTTAGTGCCTTTCGGCTTAGTTATTTATTTCGTGGCGACAAAAGATTTTATGTTCTTTAAGCGTCTGGGAGAAAGAAAGGCCTTCTCTCCACTCCACGCACCACATGGGTTATTTATAATTTTATTCCAAACTCTTTTTCAGTTAACTTCACCGCTAGTTGGCGTGAAATACCTTTCCTTAATTTTATCGCCAGCGACCTTCGCGCTCTCTCGTTTGTAGTCAAGCCAATCCTTAATGATGTCTTCTCGCATGAAGTCGTCAATGAACTCACTGGCTGAATATTCAGTGCCCCTAAAAAATCTTTGAAATTTTTGCCATTTCGTCTTATTGACATAAATGTTTATCCTCCCACCGAACTTATATTTTCTCATACAATCAAGTCTGTGATGTCTATTCCTTTTGCCCTTTCTTCGTCTGTTATTTCACAGTCATCTAAGTCGCCAGAGATACCACTCACGTTGCCACGGATACCACTCACGTTGCCAGAGATATCACCCACGTCGCCAGAGATACCACTCACGTTGCCACGGATACCACTCACGTTGCCACGGATACCACTCACGTTGCCAGAGATACCACTCACGTTGCCACGGATACCACTCACGTTGCCATAGATACCACTCACGTTGCCACGGATACCACTCACGTCGCCAGAGATATCACTCACGTTGCCACGGATACCACTCACGTCGCCAGAGATTTCGTCGTGTACTCCCTCAATCCTTACTCCGTCCTTGTAGTAATAGACATAGGATTCTTTCTTTTGTAATACTTTTTTCATATAGATATTTTATATTAAGATAATAGTATAGTGTGTATATTATAGCAATAGATGTTGTGGATAATTATTGCGTCATATTCCAGCCCTGTTTATTATAAAACTTTTGTCTTAGTTTCCCCTGATGTTTTAATATGGGATTACCAGTGTCCCAAATATCTATAATCTTTGGGTCTTTCTTACCTTCAAATATGCGCAAGACTCGCCCAACAGATTGTTCCTGTAAAACATCACTCTTTAGATCTCCTGCTATAATAAGTGTATCTAAAAGCGGGATGTCAACACCCACAGAAAGGAGCGACATTGTGCCAAGAATACAAGAAAAATTAACAATGCCAGAGCGCAACTCACTGATAACAATGTCATTCTTCTTCTTAGAATCCGAGCTTCGCAAGATAAATTTTCCATCATTATTAATAAATCCATATAAGATCTCTGCGTGGTTGATCCTCTTCGTGAGCACGAGCACTCTGCGCCCCTCAGATATCTCTTCCTCCACCCGTCTGGCAATGAGCTTGTTTCTTTCTTCATATATAGACTGTTCGTCAATTATATTATGATATTCATCCATCGGTATGTGACCATCAAATTTCAATATCTCTACACTCGGTTCCTTTCTTTCTATATTTCTTTGTATAATTGTATCTCCAAAAATAAACCTTATTGCGTCTCCTTGTCCGTCACTTCTTCTGTCTGTAGCTGTAAATCCAAATCTATAATGAGCAGTGAAAAAATTGATGACTCCTCTGGATTTCTTCGGGACAAATAAGTGACATTCGTCAACGATAATACACCCGAACTTATCACATTCAACCCCAGACTTAGATATCCAATTTGCCAGGCTTTGTTTAGTAGCCAAAGTAACATTCTTGACGGAACATTCTCCCCCATTAATGATACCTGGATTCTCCTTGAAGTATTTGACATAGTCATCTTTAAATTGTTTTAATATACTGATCCTAGGAACTATTATTAATGTTTTCTGTTGCAAAATTTCCGCTAATCTTAGGGCAATTATCGTCTTTCCAAATCCAGTAGACAAGACGACAACACCTTGATCACTCCTTGAAATCTCCTCAGGGATACCAGATTGGTACTCACGCAATTTAATACTAGATTTTGGTATATCTATTTTCCGTGTAACTCTATTATCAGAAATGTTGAATGGTATATTCTTATCACGTAGGAATTTTAACAATCTATGAATCTTGCCTCTGTCTATAGTAATATCTCCAGTAGTTTTATCCTCTTTAAAATATTCTATAAACTCGCTTATAGCATACTTGGCTCTTGGGTTTGCTCTTATAGCCTGATAGTAAGTAGGGTTCTTTAATCTCAAGCCAGACTTTATAAAATTCTTATGCTCAGCACTAAGTCCTGTAATAGTTATGTCGCCTTTTATAAAGACATTAACCATATTATTATTGTGCATCTTTCATCAATATCTTTTTAGACATCCATGACACAGACTGGTCTGCAAAAAGTTTGCGACTTATACCAAACAAAGCTGTTCTTATCTCAGTCATCGCCTCTGTATATAAACTATTATCTACCTCAAACAGATCAACCCTTGACAGACCAAACTCTAAATAGCTCGCCGCTATAAACCCAAACTTTATTTCCTCAAGTGGGCAGTCTTTATGTTTAGACCACAAATATCTATACAATGCCGCTTGTCTCAAATACCCCATCTCATGACAATGGCGTAGCCAAGTCTTCGCTGTCTGTGTTTTAATTGGTTGAGTGAATTTAAGGTCTTGTATAAACCATTTAAGATCTACTCTATCAACTCTATCTGGCAATCCACAAACAAGATGGCCGTCTAGCTCACCCTCAATAGGTTCCTGAAAATATGCCCTATCTAAACGTCTTTTCCAAAATTGCTGCTTTTCAATAAACTGTGCTGTTTGTAACGCTTGATCCCAATAAAACGGAGACACCACGATATCTGGAGACAGCTTACTTTGTTCATCTACAATCTGGGTCTCCTTATCATATTGCTCTGGATTTTGCTTTTTAGTGCATGTCCTTTCAAATTTGCGAACATAAGGAAAACTCTCAGGAGTTGTGAGCATGCCGTCAAGAACCAGCCCGCGCTTCATCGGGTCTGTAACCCTTCGCGGTATCACCCTGTCTATATACTTCTTTTTAAAAAATGCTGGCGACTTTATATAATCATTGATCATTGAGTTGCTAATATGTGGCCGCTCTGGCGAGTAATAGTTTTCCAACGTCAATTTAAATTTACTTTTGGCTGGCATATATTTTTTAATCTTTTATATATTTTCTATATTCACTCTCGCTAACTACCTCGTGACCCCCTAATAAAGAAAGGATGAGGCGCACAGTCTCATCCGATTTCTTCTTGTCAATACTTCTATACTTATCTTTGGCGCGCAAAAGTATAAAACGCTTGTGTATTGGATTGTTTATATCTATTTCTATCATCCTCAACTGCCACCAAGATAACGGAAATAGCTATCATTATAGTAGAGTAACCATATTGAAAGCCCTCACGATATCTTGTTTTAAAGGTGGCATTTGAGGATGGGGGATAGCACTATCCCCTTCCTCAACCTCCTAAAATATCTCACTCTCTGGAACCCCATTGTCATCGAGTAGATCCATCTTAGGCGAAAATTTCTCAACTACATCCATATACTTCTTTGTCTTATCCGCATATGCTTTTTGAATCTTAGCACCCTGTCTACCTTTGGCCTTAGGTTCTAACTGTTCTGTATATTTAAACCCTAGCATGAAGCCAATGTCTAGCGTATCAGCACCAGCAGTGATGGCTACCTTCCTACCATCTGTATCGTCTATCAACATCTTCCCGTAGACATCAATCAACTCACCCGCCTTCATCTTTTGCTTCTCGCCACCCTTGACAGCAGTAAACTTCTCATTGTCCTCATCAATAACACATATAGTATAGATGCGCTGGAAGGTACCCTCCTTACCTTCGTTCTGATTCTCTACTGTAGATCTTCGCACTAGCACACCGCGAACTGTGTCGCCAACGTTCTCAAGTTTCCAATAAGGATTTCTTGCAACAACTATCTCGTTTGCTTCGGAAAAAAAGTCTTCGGACATATTTTTTTTATTAATTAATTATTTAATAATTTTTTATCTATTTCTCTATCGTACAGCTCAACACTATCTCCATTGGGTCTAAACGGATCACACGAATCGGAATAATCTATGTCATAATACTCCTCATCGATATAATCGTCGTCATTCATCTGCTCCATGCTCATACCATGATATTAAATCTATTTTAGTCTTATCAGAAATGTGCAACAGAGTCTTTAACTTGAACTCGCCGACGGATTTATTATCAGAAATGTTGGCTAGCTTATGAATAGTTGCGTACGATAGACCAGCAATTTTGGCTATACGATATAGCGAACAGTCGTGCTTCAACATGTACTCTACTATTGGATTCATCTTCATATATTTGAACATTTTTTACAGTAATGATATTCCTTCCCATCCTCGTTATATGTAAACTCCCAGTTACAATTATCAGCTAGTGCCTCTAGTGTCATCTCTTCCTCATATCCGCAACTATCACATATAACGGATATTATACCCAATATATATTCGTCCTCTTTGTGTATAATCATACTATCATTTAGAAAACATATCGTCAAGAATATCTTTTATCTGCCTGTGGATATCATAGTCTAATGATATCGAATCTAAATATTCCTTAGAATATCCCAACCTATCCTGCATAATATTATACAAGTTTAAATACCAGTTATATTCATCTGTCCACCCACAAAAGAAGGATCTAAGAATCTTATATTGCATATAGTAGTACTTACGCCATACCCTACCAGCTGGGGTCAGGCGATAATATATATCACGGCCACCAGTTTCATTTGGTTTTGAATTCTTATCAGCCCTTACCAAAAGCTTACACAAATATGGCGCCCTCATTGCAGCGTCTGCATATCTTTTCTCGTCTATAAACATCATCTCTTTTTCTACATCGTCTTTAATCATACTTTTGATAAATATTCGCAAGCCTCCAGAAAGGACATATTATTAACCTTCATCACGAAATTTATATTGTCTCCATGAGCCTGACACCCGAAACAATGATATGTGTTTGAATCGTGATATATAACAAATGATGGTTTCTTCTCAACATGAAATGGACAACACGCAGTTGATCTTTCTTTTGACGTTTTACGAATCTTATCAAAAGCATAGAAGTCCTCTATTGGTATCAATTTTAACTCCTCAACATTATACTTGGATTTATGATTGAATATCTCGTCCATATGAGTATGTGTCCTTAATAATCTCTTATATTTTTTTATCTTTTTATCCGTCTCGTCCAACATCCTCACATTCATATCCATAAATATCTCACACGTCTCGCCACCTATTGCCTTTAGCCTCTCTATGAACTTCACCAGATCCTCACGCGATTCCTCTAAACTCTTTATAGATTCCAACAACATATCACCAACCCCATCGTCATATATAAGTGACTTCTCCAACTCCCCCTGCTCACTAGATAGGTGTTCCCTGCGTGCCATATATATCTTTAACTAATATTGCATTCTTAAACTTCTTATTCCCCTTTACTACTGTCTTTATCATTTCATCTTGCTCTGACAGCGCCCTGTGGAACACATTACTCGCCATCGCCTGCTTCCCATTCTCCTCACACCACCCCCTGTACAACCGATATATCTCATCAGATGGATAATACTTGTCCACGTCAAGGTCTGGATCTACCTTGAAATACTCATAGAAGAACATAACAGCAGACGAGGACTCTTGAATGAACTCTTTATTGGCGTTGACTATTGTGGCTGGCAGATCAAACTCCTCGTTATTCTCATAGAAGCGCTTGGCACCCTCAAGCATTGCCTTGCGGATTATCCCAGGCAATTCAAACTCTAGTTTATTTAATAGGTTCTTGTCTTGTTTCTCTTTCTCTATAGGCGTGCCGAAGTATATGAAGTTGATCCTTCTTTGCGTACCATCATCAATGGATTTAAATTTAGGTAATTGATTGGACGCAAATATCATCTTTGTCTGAGGATACATGTTAAATGGATTGCCAAATTTACGCTGTGCCTCTGTCTTTCTGTGAGACGATATAGCTTTTAGCTTGCCACCATCTATATATTTTGACTCGTCCTCGTCTTTAATGTTTACCCTCTTACCTGCCAACTCGGCTATTATATATTTGTCTTCTGTTAAGGATTGCAGGGAATATGAGGACACGAACTGGTCTCCTACAAGCATTGATAAGAGGTCTAAGAATACTGACTTACCTGTCCTCGCCCTGCCATGCAAAAAGAAAATGTGTGGCTCTTGTGATGGCGAGAGGTAATAGCCAATCATCTCTTCTAAGAACTTATTCATTGATTGCGTATCTTCTGGGAATGAAGAGTTTATATAGTAATCAAACACTGGTGTCTGACATGAATATATCTCTTGGGTTGTAAACGGATAGTAATGGAATGCATAATGCTCTTTAATTGTTGGAACAAATGACATGGTGTCCCAACAAAAAGACATGTCTTTAAAGGCTGTATAGTGAGACTGATGCAATGACGAAAATCTTTTAGGAAAGAAATTTACAATGGCGGTTTTTAGATTTTGAACTAGGGTAAATGTTATGTTAATTGAATCTTTAAATTCAGAAAGCAAAAAATTATACAGAATTCTTGCAAATTCCCCAGTCTTTTGATCTCTCTCATCAACAATGCGCCAATACTCGCCTGTCCAAAAATAAAAACAACTCTCATTCTCATGGAATAGAAGGTCGTCTTTTGGTACAAGTAGGTTAGGAAAATTATTTATCCTTATAGGATAATTAATAAAAGAAAGTGCTAGTTCTTGGATTGTAGGTTGTTTGTTTTTAGATCCCATAGACAAGCAGAAGTACGGGAGCTTGGTGCTTGAAAGTATAATGGCTGGGTTTTGGATAAGCAATACTGCCTGTGGATAGGTTAAAAAGTGGTCAAAAATATATCATTAGAAATGTATATAAAAAATAGGGTATGCACGAAAGGCTGTTGGCTGTCAAGTGGGTAAAATACGGATGTCATTTGAATGATATAAGGTTATCCGTAAGATGATATACGAAATGAGAGAAAAAAGTATGATATTTTACGACACAAGGGCAAAAAAATGGCTAAGATTAGCCACATTACGGATGTCGTTTGCGCGATATAGTGATGTTTTTTGGCTAATATTAGCGAAATCTTGGTAGAAAAAAATGGGGTATGAGTGCATTATTTGGCTAAGATTAGCCAAATTACGGATGTCATTTGCGCGATATACACATATTTCTTGGCTAATATTAGCGAAAAAATGACGTTTGAAGTATATCATCTTACGGATATCCGTATTTTGAAAAAGGGCATCCGTAAGACTCTTTTTGGCTAAAATTAGCCAAAAAAATATATCATCTTACGGATAATACGGATAAACATAACCCTATAGGAGAAAAAAATATATATATAGTGTATTATATGGCTAATATTAGCTAAAAAAATGACTTTTTTAGACTTTTTTTCTATGAAGAATTTTGCTTTTTTTTAGCCTCATCCGTAATATGGCTAATATTAGCGAAATTATTTTTAAAAAAACTAGCGATTTTTAGAGTTATACACATTCGTTTTTTACCCCCAGTTTTCGTCTGTTGAATGAAAAAGGGGGAGCGCTAAAAAATGGTCTTTAAAGCGAGATTTGGTTTTATGATTGGTTGGCCTTGAGGCGGTGGAGTGGTCAGGCTTTAGGTCTCACGAAAGGTATGAGTGTAGAAAGGGGCGTGGTTATGTGATAGAATTTTTTATGTATGAGGGAGGATCAATTGCAAGGCAGGTTTACAAAGTGGTTGCTATATGAGGGAGGGGCAAGCTTTAGAAATGGCGGAGGGTTGGCGTTAGTGCACAAGATAAGTGACAGCGCATTAGGGTTTAAGCCTTTTGATTGTTTTGTTTTGGGCGTTAAGGATGGCAGTTTTTTAGGTGGGCTTGGTTTTGTAGCGTGCGCGTTTGAGTTGAAGATGGCAGACAAGCGAGGGCGTGTGCCATATAGTGTGCTCAAGGAGCATCAAGTTAGATCACTTGAGAAGGCAAAGGGCAGGGGGTGCGGTGCGTTTTTCGTGTTCGGGTTTGAGGGCTATACAGATAAGAATTCAAAAGTATGTTTAAATTGTGCTGGTGGCACAGGTGATGGCGCAAGGTGTGAAAATGGCGCAGGTAGTATAGGTGAGCGTAAGAATGGCACAGTAGGCAGGGGCAGTATTGGTGAGCGTAAGAATGGCACAGGATTGCACGTGTGGATCGTAGACGTGGAGAATATCAAGGAGTTAATAGGAAGCAAGCGCAGGGGGAGCGTGGGCGGTGAAGAATGCGAGCGGATGGGGGGTGTTAGGGTTAGGATATAGAGAGAATAAAAAAAACTGCCAGCGGGTGTGCTGGCGGTTTTAAATTATTGAGCGATTAGGAGTATTAGGGCTGTAAGGTATAGGGTTACAAAGAAGATATCCTGTAGCATTTTTCTATTTCTTTTTTGATCCTTCTTTTCTTGTATAGTTCTGTATGATTGAGAATATAGGCGTGGCATAAATGGGGGTTAGTTATTCTCTGGCTCGTCGTCGTGCCATTTAAGGCCTAGAAGATCATAGAGTTTATCCCAGACGCCATCATAGAAGTCCCAGCCAGCGCCATGTACGCCTATGATAGTCTCGCCGTCTAGTTTATAGATATATACAGGTGTCCCAGGGATACAGAGCTCGCCTTCCATTTCTTCATCGTAGTCGTTGCAAGCGTCGCAAAAATTGTTGTAGTCTTCATGCACTTCACAAGGTTCTACATAATGGGCGAGGTCAAGAAGAGTTTCGGCGTCGTGAGGTTCATCCAAAATCCACATCGTCCCCCACATTGGCAAGCGCGGAGACTGGCCTTCAAGTTCAAAAAGTTTTTGTACCCAGTTTTGAGGAATGGCGCTTAGTTGAGATACCCAACTATGGATTGCTTGTTCTTTTGTCATAAATAGGTGGTTAGAAAAGATTATTATCTTATTTTGGATCTATATTTTCAATGTCTGCATCTTCTATTTTTTTTATAGTAGCCCACACGTCAAAAAGAGCCCTTTTGTTGTCTATAGTTGTTTTGGCGCGGTACATATAGCCCACAGGCTTCGCGGAGCCATCTTTTAAATCTATATATATATTTCCTCGTGGCTTGCCTTTATATAATAATTCCATCCCATCGTTTTCGAGGATAGCTTGCGCGATTGCCTCGTGGATAGTCTGGTTGTCTTTTTTGTTGATAAACCTATTTTTGATGTAGCTGTCAGAATAGAATTTCCTTGTGTCGTCTGTATAATCAATATTAAGTAGGAAGTGCATATAGTAGAATTATTCTGTTATTTTTATTACTTCTTCAATGCAATAATTTTCTGAAAGGTCGCAATCGTCGTCAGGATCAAAGTCGCCTTCTAGGAATTTTTCTTCTGCGTCTTCTTCATTGTCGGCCAGTATACGTACGCGCCCGACGCCATCAAAAAAGTATTTGATGAGATATAGGCTTTGTTTGTCTTGCATATGGTGTTTGGTTAGTGTGTCCAATTTTTAGAATAGTTATATTTGTTGTTGTCTATATGTTCATAGATTGCTGGCAAGCTTGGTATATAAGTGTTTGGTATTATAATGAAAGATCTTGAGAAGTCGGCGAAGTGTGCAGAAGTTTTTGTTTCTGTTAGGATATGCGTATTTTCGTAGGTGTGAAGTGTAAAAATCCTATAGAAGTTTTGCCCGCCCTTCATTTCATTATCATGGCCTATGGTTATAGAGAGAGTTTTATTGAGTTTGAGGAGTTCAAAGGCCATGGCAAGATATATATACTTTTCGCCTTTGATTTGTTTTCCTTTTGTCATATATTTTTTTAGTTAGTCTTTAGAACATTGACAGTGCGAGGGAAGCCATTGGATCATTGGCAAGCCACAGTCTGCGCATTTGTTTGCAATGATTATATCTGCAAGGCAAGCAGAGCAGAGCACGTGAGAGTAAAAAGGCGGGGCGTCTTGAAATTCCTCAAGGTCTTGAATTGATCCGCATTCCTCACAAAAAGGCATAGGAGCTGGGCGGAAGTTTGAAAGCATATATATATATTATTAATTGATGTTTGATTATTCTTCTGGCTGGTGGTCTGGACAGTATGGTAGGCCTTCGGGGTAGGTATATGCGCCATTTTCGTCCAGCTCTTCTTTTGTGATGAATGTTCCGCACACGTGACAGGGCAAAACCTTGGCAATATCTGTTACTCGATAATCGTCTTGCCAGTGTTCAGCTTTTGCCATTAGGTATTCTCTTGGCATGTTGTCAATAATGGCCTCAGCGGTTGGCTCATCTTCTGCGTTGACAATAATAGAGAGCTCGCCAGAGTATTGCACAATCATTTTAAAGTTTGACATAGTGTTTAAAGATTAGTTTTTGCATTCTGTACAGTATTGGCCATCTTCTGCAATGCGAAAGTCATCGGAGGCAAAACCTTCGGCGCCACAATTCAGGCAAGTTAGAAACAGCTCAATTTCTCCTGTTTCGTCGTTTACCATTGCGACGTTAAAGTCATCATCAACTAGGAAAACATTACCACTTGTCGGGTTGAATTCCCAGCGCACATTGTCGCCTAGGATGTCTCTATTAGTTGCATAAGCTTGCAAAAGTTCTGCAAGCAGTTGGAATTCATAGTTGCCCAGTGAAGAAAGGTCGTTTGTGTTTTGCATATAGTTTTTTTGTTAGCGGTTAAGTCCGCCTGCTCATAATGTATCATTCGCGTGATATATAAGTCAAGCGTACAGAATAAAAGGTTGTTGATAACTTGTAAAAATGGCTAAGGTTTGCTATAATAAGAGCGTCGTAAAATATGAAGAGAGTAACATTAGACGCAAGACAACAACTATTCAAGGAGCTTTATCTGTCGCCCAAAAGCCCGACGTTCGGCAATGCGTTCCAGTCCGCTTTAAAAGCAGGATATTCGCGATCAACTGCTGATAGCATTACAACATTTCGTGACGGTTGGGTTGGTGAAGTCATCGGGGATCGTGAACGTTTACGAGGCGCTGAGCGTGTTTTATCGTATTACACAGATAAAAACCCAGAAGAATTTGATGATATCAACGTCAAACGCATACAGCTTGACGCTTCTAAGTTTGTAGCGAAAGGATTGGGGCGTGAGAAGTACAGCGAAAGGGTGGAACACGTAGGAGATATCAATACAACGCTAGATCTCGCAGGCTTATTTGATCAAGTAACAACTAGCACAGCGCGCGTGATAGATGTACAAGATAAGAATGTGGACGATATGCCCGAGTTAGTGTCGCATAGCGAGGAAGAAGACGCATGATAGCTTATGCGCCTTGTGTGTCGCATATACCCCCGAAAACATATACCCCGCTTGTGTTTTTGTATAAGGGTCGTACAATAATCATTTTACGACACTAAAAACATTAGAGAACGCCAAGCACCTACCCCCATCCCCCGCCCCAGTTCCATAGGAGTTTTTTCATAGTAATTGCGTTTTTTCGTGGACGCACTAAGGCACTCCCCCATTCCAAATTATATGTTCCACTTCCGCCCTAAAATAAAAAAGCCCACAGGTCTCCCCATGGGCTTATGGCTGTTCCTCCTTTCTTATATTTTTGCCACCCGCCTACCTTTCAAGCATTCCTCGCATATAGTGTGTAAGTCCTCTTCATTATTGCTATCGTTGTTTACAAAGTCAACATATAACCGCCCATCATCTTTAGTTGCTCCACATAGTATACACTTGAATCCCTCCCTTTCCATTATTTTGAATCTTCTACCTGGGTTTATTCTTACACCCCCTTCAGTTCCTTCTTTCTTTATCTTTCGCATCCTGCCTCGTTTTATTGCCAGGTTGAAAGCTTCCTTAGGGCTTCTTATGACCCCCATGCGCGCTATTGTGCGTTGTATAGACCTTGGATCCATATGTAATTCCGTTTTTCTTTCTATCTCTTCACTTATCTCTATGCTAGACATCTCTCGTTCTAGGTACATATTCTTGAGTATTCCTTCGAAATAGCCGTGGTCTATGAGTCCCATGCGCTTACATATTTCTCTGCGTAAGGTCTTTCCGTCGTATTTGTTTATCATATTTTAGTTAATATTTCCTTATTTAATAAGCTTATTGTATACGACACTTAATAATATGTCAAAGACTTTATCAACAACTAGCGACCAGTTAGATAAGGACACATTCCTTAAGTTGCAGAAATCCCCAATATTCTTTGTAGAATGGATGTGGGGGCTTGTCCCCCAGCAGTTTAAGCCAGGGTATGATATTCTGGCAGAATCTACCCCGCTTAGTGAATGGAGATCTGACTGGTTCTTGCCATTTGTTAAGGGCACAAATATTACCTGGCAGCAGTTGGTGGTGCTTAAGGCTGTAGAGAACGCTATGAACGGGAAGGCCAAACGTAGACTTTCCATCTCATCAGGCCATGGGATTGGCAAGTCTACTGTCATGGCCTGGATGCTTTTGTGGTTCTTGTTTTGCTTTAAGGATTCACAGATCCCTTGTACAGCCCCTACTTCTGACCAGATGTTTGACGTTCTTTGGAAGGAAGTTGCTAGGTGGCATTCTAAGATGCCAGAGAAATGTAAGAAGATGTACGATATATCTAATAACTATGTTCGTATTGTACAGAGGCCTGAAACATGGTTTGCTCGCGCCAAGACTGCGCGTAAGGAGGCTCCTGAGGCGCTAGCTGGTATTCACGGAGATTATGTCATGATGTTAGTTGACGAGGCCTCAGCTGTGCCTGACCAGATCTTCGTGGTTGCAGAAGGCGCGCTTACTAATGAGAATATTTTATTGGTTCTTATTTCTAACCCCACAAGGCTGGAGGGTTATTTTTATGATAGCCACCATAATGATAGTGGTAACTGGCAGACGTTTAGGTTTAATTCGCTTGATTCTCCTATTGTGGATAACTCTTACGTTGATCGCATGAAAGAGAAGCACGGAGAGGATTCTGATGAGTTTAGGGTTCGTGTTATGGGTGAGTTCCCTCGTGAGGATAGAATGGATGATAAGGGTTGGAGCAGGCTTGTTTTTGATGACGAGCTTAATAGTGCGCTGCAGTTTATTGATGAGGAGGCCTACATTGGTACGAGGATGATGGGGCTTGACGTGGCACGCGGCGGAGGGTGCAAGAATGTCTGGGTTTTACGCACAGAGAATTTTGCTAAGGTTATAGCAAAATCTGAGATATCTGATATAATGGATGTTGCGTCACAGACTATATTGCTAGCGAAGGAATACAGGGTGAATGCGATGAATGTTTTTGTGGATGATACAGGTATAGGCGGTGGTGTGGTTGATAGGTTGCATCAGTTGAAGTTTTATTGTAATGGGGTGCAGGGGGCAGGGAGGCCTGATGACATGGATATGTTTGTTAATAAGAGGGCGGAGAATTTCTGGGGACTGAAGGAGTGGATTAGGCTCGGGGGGAAGTTAAATAAATATGATGATTGGAAGGAAGCATTGAGTTTGAAATATAAGGCTGCACAGAGGGGGAAGATTATAATGATGAGTAAGGTAGAGATGGCTAAAAATGGCATACCATCTCCTGATACTTTGGATGCTCTGGCCATGACTTTTTCTAAACCACCATTTTCTGAATTGGAAAATGAGAGGGCGGAGAAAGAGGATAAGGATTCTTTTGATAAATGGGATTTAATATAAAATATGCCAAGAGGAACAAAAAAAATTAAACCTTCTTTTGAGGAGTCAGAGGAAGATATGAAACAGGAGTGTGTTAAGTATAATGACGTTGAGAATGAGTATTATGGGTATCTGACCAAGCGTCTTGATAGTGCGGTAAATCAGCGTATTGAATCATTCGTAGAGCTTGATGATAGTACATATGATGATAAATATGAGACTAATCAGAAGGCGGCAAACTCTTATAATCCGCCAAAAGAGAATGAGGAGGACTCTAGAATAGTAACTGGCACTACACATGAGAAGGAGATGTCTATTCTTTCAGCGTTACTTAATCTTAATTTGCAGGGCGAGATAATGGCATTCGATAAAGGCGATATGCTTATCTCAGAACTCGGTGCGCAGATGGAAGACATGGTTAAGAAGAGTAGGAAGATGGAGGAATATGATTTCAAGAGGCCGCTTATTTATAAGGAGTTCTTGGATCAAGGGACTTGTTTTGTTGAGGAGATTCAGGCTATCAAGTTTGAGGTAGAGAAAGAGGTTACAAATAATTCTGCCAATAATGATCCACTGCAGACAAGGTGGAAGACGAGAGTAAAGAAGATGTTACCACAATGTGAATGTAACTTGATACCAGGCAAGAATGTTTATTTGGGTAATATTAGAGAATTTTTTATAAAGCAACAGCCTTATCTATTTACAATAGACCAGATTCCTTATGATGTTGCTAAATATATTTATGGCGATTGGAGTAGATTTCAATATGTACCAAAGAAACTAAAGACATTCAAGGAGATGTATTCTGATACTGAAGGGGTATCTAATTTCTGGTATACGGGCGAGATTGAGGACAATATGGTGCAGGTTGTCAAGTATCAAGATGCGCCTAATAATGAGTACATGATAATCCTAAATGGAGTGATGATGTTGCCAGTGGGCTATCCCCTGACAGAAGTATCTCCATCTGGTGAATATACCTTGAGCAAGGGGGACGCTGAAGTTATTTCAAGATTCTTTGCGTATTCTAAGTCTATACCTGCAAAGACCAGTGTGGATCAAGGCGTGGTTGATATGATGCTAAGAATGATACTCTTGGCAATGAAGAAGGGTGTCTTGCCACCAATGGCAAACTCTTCTAATCGTATATTATCAAGAAAAGTATTGTGGCCTGGTAAGATTACAAAGGGTATTAAGGCCTCAGACCTTGAAGAGATAGGAACTAATAATGGGCTTTCAACGTCAATGATAACTGCATTTGAGATGTTGACTAATATCTTAAGTGAGAAGAGTGTTAACCCAGTATTTACTGGAGACCAGGTATCTGGTAGCCCAACAGCCACTCAGATTAATACAATGCAACAACAGCAGATGGTTAAACTTGGTCTGACTATTTATGGGCTTATTAATCTTGAAGTGCAGATGATTGAACATCGCGTTCATAATATTTTGCATACATGGACTACACCAATAGATCAAAAGATAGATAAAGTAAAGAATGAATTGGTGGATGTCTTCCGTTCATTCTCACTTGATTCTTCTACAGAGAAAGGCGAGAATGCTTTAAAGATTATTGAGTTTAATGCAGAGAAAGCAGACTCTCTAACGTCAAAAGAGGTAATGGACGAAGAGAATAAGCTGGGTAGAGTTTATAGAAGAAAAGTTAGAAAGGTATATATCAATCCAGAGAAGATGAGAAATTTGGATATTATCTGGAGTGTTAATGTTAATGCTACACAGAAGGATAGCTCGCAACTCGAACGCGTTATGTTCAAACAGGATTTGCAGGACGCAGCTAATCTATTTGGTATGGATTCCGTGAACACAGCATATGCTAAAGAGAGATATGCAATCATGATAGACGAAGATCCTAGAAAGTTTTTTGTACAAGAAGCCCCAGCCAAACCACTTATGAGCGGTTCGGTAGAGCTGGCCAATGCACAGAAGGCAGCTACTGCCAGTGGTTCAGCATCAGGTACGAGTCTAGCCACACGCCAAAATCCAATGCAGGCGTCTGTACAAGCACAAAAAGGAGAATTAGAACAACCAGCCTTAGCCAGATTATTAAATAAATAAATTATGGCAAAAAAAGAGATGGATTGTATATATTCGTCTTTAGATAATATTGATAAAAAGTTGGCCAATATTAGTAAAAAAATAGATGTTAAAGTAAACTTTGATGACATGGCGACGAGTTTACTTCGTAAGGAATTGGGAAGTATAGATGTCTTACCTATAGATTCCATTTTAGACGGGTTGCCAGAACAGAATAAAAATTCTGTTTATGCACTGTCTTCGCAGATTTATAGTTATCCTATATTCATATCTATATTAGATAGAATGATTATGGAGCAAATAAATTTTATGGCACGCCAAGCACTCGATGATAATCAGTGGAAATTTGCGAGAGCCACTGTTAATGGAATATCTCTCGTTAAGGAACAATTTGAAAAATTCGATAGTGAATATAAAGATTTGGTTAAACAGAAAGAGCCAATCAATCCATTAGATTTAATTTAATTTTTAATAATAATCTTTATGATAAAAGAGGATAAAGGTGTCGATGGCGGAGTTGCTGATGATAAGCAACAAAACCCAAACGCCTCTGATCCTGAAGTCAAGAAGGCTGAAGGCACTGAGGTTAAAACAAAGGTCGAGGAGCTACAGTCTCAATTGGATTCTGTGCTCCAGGAACTAGATAAATATAAGAGGAAGGACTATAACTTCAAACAACTGCGCGATATGACAGAAGAGGAGAAGGCGAAGTTGTCTGCTTCTGAGTTGGAATTGCGAGAGAGACAAGAGAGGTTAGAGGCCGAGCAGAAGGAGTTTAAGAATAATATTAATAAGAATTACGTAGAAGATGCGTTGTCATTATTTAGTGATGGAGATAAAGATTTATCTGAAAAGATAATGTTCCATTACGATAGACTTATTGATAAGGGCGAAACAAAGGATCAGATTATAAAGAAAATGAAAGATGCTTTCACTTTAGCAACAGCCCAATCGCATTCTGGGTACTCTCCTGTAGCTCGTGCTGCAGGCTATCAAAGCCCATATATCCAAAGTAATAAGAGCAAAGAACCATTGTCAGATGGTCAAAAAAGTCTTGGTTCTAAGTTGGGTATAAAGGAAGCTGATCTAACTATGAAGAATCCTTTTGATTTAAAATCATAACATATGGTAAAAAATAAAAAAGAAGTAGACGACAGTCAATCCGAAGAATCTTTTGATTCTGTTATAGATTCTCAAGAGGTTAGTGAAGAAACTGTTGTCATGCAGAAATCAGATTTAAAGAAATTCTTTGATGATTTCAGTGCGATGAAAGATAGATTGGAGCGCGTAGAGTTTGCTGCGTCTAAAGCCCAGCTATCTAAGTTTGATGACAAGAATCGTGAGGATCACGGCAAGGTAGTAAATCTAAGATCATACGACGGAAAGATTATTGTTGGGTGGGACATGATTCAAAACCTAGTAGAGAAGAATCCCCTAACTGGTGTATGGGAAGAGCATCAAACAATAAAGCTTATCTTTAGTGATGATACTGATAAGATTGTAGACTATCGTACGTTTGTCAGGCGTTATGATATGGTGCCCGCATTGGTCGAATCTGAAACAAGACACTCAAATGGTGTGCTTGTTATGGATGTAACACGAAAGGATAATGGAGAGAAGTATAAGATAGATGTTAGATTTGTTAATTAATTAATATAATTATGGAAGAAGAAAAAAAATATTTTATTGGTCGTTTCGAGATAGACCATATTGAAGAGTTGACTGACTCAACTTCTAAGGTAGTATTCGTGTCCACTGATAACGAAGATGGATCTAAAACGTTAACTCATGAAGATGCAGTATTACATCCAGATCTATTGGATATCGTAAAATCTGAAACGAAGTTGGAAGATGCCGACGTAACTGACATTGTGCGCCATAAATTAGCAACATATATATTGACCGAGTTGTCAGATTTAGGGCTATCGTTTGAGATGTTGTTCTCGGTTACTGATGGAGCACAGACTCTGGCGAGTAATCTAAGAGAGAAAAAGATTGGTGAGGCATTCGGTTGTGCTTCATCTAGAGACATACCATTGACTAAGTTATTGTAATTATTAATTGTGGGGAGAGAATATTATTAAACTATATTTATGAATATAATGATAGCTCTCCCCCACAATTATTCGCACTTTGAAAAAGATTTTGCATTTAGTTTATTCCAAATGCAACATAAATTTTATGAATGGGTTATAAAAAATAAACGCAATGATAATGTAAGTATTATATCTCAAGGGGGCTTTAGGATTGATGATATGAGAAATGAACTTGTGAGATTTGCGCTTAAACATGATATAACCCATATATTATTTTTAGATACTGATATGGTATTTCCATCAGATACTATAAGTATGCTGATAGAAGACTTTGAAGATAATCCAGAGGTTGATGCTATATCTGGTCTTTATACCTGGAAGAGACCACCATACGCCCCTCATGTTTATAAAGGCATCAATGAAGATACTGGTGCATTTGGCATGATATCTCAATTTCCATTGAATGAGTTATTCCAAATAGATGGTGCTGGTGGCGGATGTCTTATGATAAAGATGGATTTCTTTAAAAAATTTCCTAATGATATTTGGTTCTCATTTGAGGTTGCTGGGGATAAAATAAAGAAGGGCGAAGATCTATATTTCTTTGATAAATTTAGGCCATTAACACTTTGTGACCCTAGATTGAAATGTGTGCATTTGACCCAGAGGGGCTATTCTATAGATGATTATATTGATTCTAATGGGCTAACTAGATGCGAAGGCGGATTTATTGGTACGCCAGAGCAATTTAATAAAATTTCCGAGAAACATGATAAGAATTTTGTATCAGATGGTGCTGTGGATAAGTCTTGAATTTCGCCAAGATTAGGTATATAATAATACTGTTACAACTTATCGCTGGAAAAAACCAGTTGTCAGTCCGAAAGGGCAAAAATCGTTTGTAATGTCGGGGAGTCAACCCCTGTAAAAAAATCGTACAAACACACGTATAGTGTGTTTTATTTAATTAACTTTATTTTCATCCTATGCGATGGGTAAAAGGTAAAACAAAAATCGTGCATGCTCCAAAAACAGCATCAGTGACATTCACTGTTGGTGACTTGGTGCAGATGACCTCAGGCTATGTAGCTACTGCCACAACGCAGTCAACAAAGCACTATGGCATTATTTTAGAAGCTGTTGCATCAACAGATTCTGATTTTGCTAGCACTACCAATGTTGCGGTCGAAGTTCCAATGGAAACATCATGCGAACTAGAGTCGACAGCCACTGGTACTCTTGCAACTACTGATATTGGAAGCGCGTTTGATCTTTCAAGCGCATCAGTTGTTAACAAGGCAGGTACAACTTATGGGGTATTGCTCTGTAAGGGGTACATTAGCACATCCAAAGGCCGATTCACTCTAAATTCAAATGCTGATTTTGGTGATAAGACTTGGGAATAATCTATTAACTTTAATAATTATCTATGGAACTCAATACAGCTACGTTGAGTGACTTCACAAAACTTGCTGATGTCTTGTGGCTCAAAGGTCTCACCTCTGTTCCACAAGTCATGATGGATTCTGGACTTTTTAAAGTTGTAGACATTCCATCAAACAGCGGAAGCACTCGCGAATTCTCTGAAATTGATCTTGACGAATATGCTCGTACAAAAGACGAGGGTGATCAAGCACAACGTGCACAAGTTCAACAGGGTTACTCAAAAACAATGTCAATGAAGCGAATTGCTCGCGATATTGGCATCACGTACGAAATGCGTACGCAAAACAAATATCCAGAAGTAGTTGCTCGTTTGACAGGACTCGGTTCTCAAATTGCAAAGCGTATGGATCTTGATTTGGCACACCAAATCACTTTCTGTACTGCTACTTCATACACTGATATGGATGGTAATACTATTACCACCACAGTTGGTGACGGATATCAGTTGGCTTATACAGCCCACACACTTCGTGGAAGCTCCACAACCTATCGAAACCGATTGGCTAACAACCCACGACTTTCTAAAGGTGCTTTGGAAGGAATGGAGCGTCTTATTACGGAGGAAACTTACAACCAGTTTGGTGAGAAGATGGTCATGGAATTCGACATTCTATGGACAACTGACGAACCAAATGCAGTGAACACTGCACGTGAATACCTACAATCAACAGCAGATGTTGAGGGTGCTCATTCTGGAATCACAAACGTATATTCTTCAAAATATCGCCACGTTATTTTGCCACGCGTTGCAACAACTGCAGCGGGTGCTCCAGATTCAACAAAGCGTTATTACTGGGGTCTTGCTTCTTCAATGCATTCAAGTTCATATCTTGGAATCTGGGAAGCTCCACACCTTAAGATGCCAGCTGACCTAAATGCTGGTGAGGAATTCTCAACAGATGATTGGAACTTCGGTGCACGAGGTGGTTACGGAATCGTTACTGTCGGTGCAAATTGGTTCAAGTTCTCGTCTGGTGACGCAACAGCTTAATTAATAATTTTGTGAAGGAGCAACATAAGAACCTCGGTGGGCGGTGGCTTCATAAGATTTAATATATAAGAAGATATGAATTATTCAAAAGAGGCTGGCTTTGGTCGCATTGCGACCTCAGGTCTCCCTTTTACTGGTTCAGGAAAGGTATTCGTCGTTGGAGATTCTGGCACAGCCAATCTCTCGATGTTGCATGATCTATGGAAGGTAGATGCAGATGGTGTATCTAGATTCTTTAGTACAATCGATGCAGCTATCAACTCCTGTACAGCTAGTGCAGGCGACGTGATATTCGTGATGCCTGGACACACAGAGACGCTTACTTCAGCCGGCGCTATTGCGTTAGACGTAGCAGGTGTTTCTATTATTGGTATTGGGGTTGGTAATAATCGCCCAGTACTTACATTCGGTACAGCAAATACAGCAAGCATGACTATCAGCGCTTCAAATTGTCGCGTTGAAAACATTGTTGGATATGCAGGTATTGATGGCTTGACATCTCCATTCAATGTGACTGGAGATAATTGTTATCTAGATATTGAATGGCAAGATGCTTCCTCAACAGTTGAGGCGGCTACCGCTGTTCGTCTTGATACAGCCAACAACTCGTTCCTTAGATTGAAATATCTTGGATTCACGGGTGGTAATGCTGCAGTTCGCCCAGTTGCCGTTGACGATTGTGACAATGTTAGAATTGATATTGATGGATTCGGAGTAGTTACAACTGCATGGGTAAACCTAGTTGACGTCGCATCTACAAATGTATTTGTCTCTGGACAACTATATACTCAGGCTATTACTAACTACACAAGAAACGTCGTAGATACAGTCACAGGGTCTACATGGTTTGCAGTTCTATATGACAAATCGGCAGGATCTTATGTAATTGGTAGCGACGTGGCTGCCTTCGCAGACGCCGATGTTTCTTCAATCGCAGCGGCCATTGCCGTTATTGATGGTTATCATGACGTTCCAACTGCCGACGCTACAACCAATACTGTCATGCGTGACGTTATTGGTAATAAGACTGACGCTACTGTTGGAGCGGTAACTACAAATAAGTCGTTGATGGGTTATCTAAAGGGTGTTTTGGAAGATACTGGTACAACTTTGCCAGCTCTTTTTACAGTCCCTGCAGCTGATGCCACAACTGACGCTAACATGCGTGACGTTGTTGGTAAGAAGGATGACGCTGCACAAGAAACTGTTGGCACAACTCGATCATTAATGGCTTATATTAAAGCTATTTTGACGGATACTGGTACGACTATCCCTGCAACTCTAGTCCAAACTCCACAAATTGTTTCAAAGACTTATGCTGATTTGACTGGATATGATGATGCCGTTGCATTTACTGTTACGGGGGATGTCATGGTGCGTGTATGGGGTGTTGTTGGCGGGACAGCGATTACTACAACTTCTGGTACCACAACTCTTTCAGTTGGTACAACAGAGGCCGTTGCCGCTTGCCTACCAGCTACGACTGTTGATAATAGCGACTTTGCAGCAACTGATGTTTGGGTTGATAACAATCCAGAAGACGATGCGGGATCTGTTGCTACAACTTCTCAGGTTATTATCGGTGGTGGTGCAGATATCTCGATGTTTAGAAGCGTCGACGATATTACTGCTGGTAGCCTTACACTTTATTGTGAATGGCGCCCATTGTCAGCCGGAGCTACTGTAGTAGCTGCTTAATTAATTTAATTCTTAATTAAAAATTATGGGTGAAGAAGAATTAAAAGTTGAGGAGACTATTGAGGCTACCTTGACTGACGAATCGTCAGTAGTTGATGAGGCTACAGAAGATGTAGCTGATGAGGCTACAGAAGATGTAGCTGATGAGGCTACAGAAGATGTAGCTGATGAGGCTACAGAAGATGTAGCTGATGAGGCTACAGAAGATGTAGTTGATGAGGCTACAGATGAAATCGCTTAATAGATTTGTCTTGGGTGAGAGTATATTTATACTCTCACCGATAGAGTAATTTATTAAATTAAAAATATACTTTATGTCTTCAACTCAATACACAATTATGAATGCTCGAAAGGTTCGAGCAATTGATAGTTCGACAAACGCAACGCCGATTGTTGTAACTGACGTAGGTCATGGTTTGGCTACTGGTGATTATGTTGTAATTACCAGCCACGCTACTAATACTAGCGCCAATGGAACTTGGAAGGTTACAAAAGTAACTGCTGATACATTCTCTCTTGATGGTTCAGTCGGAGTAGGAATTGGTGCTGGCACTGGATCTTGGGCACAAATAGATGTTCCTGCAATCTTGGTAGATGATACAGAAGCAATTTCTATTACTATTGATACTGATGGTGGAGGAGATGCAGCTATGACTTTAAAACCATGGGCGTCTGACCAGGAAAGCGCGCCTAATATTGGCGCATCACAAACTGCCTCCAATCAGTTTGATTATGTTGACATGATTGATAAGGAGGATGGCGCCAGTATCGATGGTGATACTGGATTTGTCGTGGCTACAGCTGATGATCACAGACAGTTTGATATTAACATTGCGCGCGCTAAATGGTTTGGCATTCATCCAACTGCTGGCACAGAGGGCGAGGTTACTGTTAAGGCACGTGTTTATAATAAAATAGTTAACTAAAAGTGTGAGAAGATTTGTTAAACCCAAATCTCTTCCAGAAGATGACGCTAAAAAGCGTGCTAGTTATTTTGATAATGTCGCGATAAGCACGCAAGAAAAGATTCAAAAACTTCTAGAGGAGAAGAAAGAAATAGAAAAAGAGATTTTTGATTTTGAGAAAGAAAAAGAGGATCTTGTTTTTAAACAAAAAGAGGAATTAGACAAAATCAAGAAAATAGAAAAAGAAAGATTGTCCTTTGAAAGAGAAAAGGAACTCGTAGCTGCTGAGACAAAGAAGAAGAAAGAGGATTTAGAAAAATTACAAATCAAGATTTCGCAATTAGAGGATACCATTAATGATGGCATCTCTAAGATAACTACTGAAGGCAAACAGCAATCTGAAAAACTCAAGAAGGAAATCGCCGAAATGGAGGATTTTATTTCTAAATTAAAGATAGAGGGTGAGGATCTACAGAGTAAAAACTCGCTTCTTAATATAGAAATTGAATCTGATAAAGCACATCTAGCCTTTATTAAGAGTGAGATAAATACATCAATTTTAGAAAAGGATAATATACAGATGGAAATTTCTAAAATGGAAAATAAGATTACTGAACTGAAATTAAAGAGCGAGGAGATTGGTGATAAAGAAATAGAACTAAAAGAGATCAGTCTGAAACTTGATAACTCTCAAAATGAGTTAAAGAGACTCGAGATTGAGACTTCTAAGAAACAAAGAGAATACGATATTTTTGAGGAAAATATTAATGCGAAGATATCAGCATTCAAGAAACTGGAAGAAAGTGTAGAGACAAAGATACGTCGTTTTAAAGCACTACTGGACGAGAAGGGAATAGAGAAATATCTATTGGAAAATGACATAAAATAAATATGCCAAGGACGTTTTCATTTTCTGAAGACTCTTTAACACCTGGCGAAACATTAGCTATTGAGTCCAAGCAAGATACCGCAAATAGTTATTTGTCTACTTTGGCTGGTGGTGTTTCAGGTACGCATTATCAGGTTGACGTTCTTACAATGCCGTCTGTAACAGTTGATTCTGAATTCCCAACTGCGGCTGCTATAACTGACAACTTTACCAATCCTACAACTACTTCAGTCATGGCAATGGTTATGGGCTGGGATGGCTCGGCGTGGGATAGAATTTCTGGTGATTCGACTAACGGGCTAACTGTTAATCTAGGGGCAAATAATGATGTGACAGTTACAGGAACAGTAACAGCAAACGCTGGCACTGATCTCAATACTTCTTTACTTGCGCTTGAGAGCGGGGGTAATTTAGCAACGCTCGCCGCTAAAGACTTTGCTACAGAAACTACCTTGCAAACAGTATCGGCAAAATTATCACAACTAGCTGGGACTGGGGCTTGCGGAACAGTAGCTCTTGCTGCGACTAATACATGGTATCAGGTTCCAGCTGCGGGATCTGTTCCAGCACAAAGTTATGTATTAGTTGTGTCAAAAGAAAATGCGGATGGGACAATACGTTTTGGTTTTGGTAATTCGTCCATACCATCTGCTACATACGGGAATAGATTTGTCTCCAAAGACATCGTATTTGAGCTTGGAGGTAATACAGTAGTTTACTTTGGATCAACAAATGCTGGTGATGATGTGAACTGGACAACAAAGATTATATGATTTCTGCTAGAGTACATATACCAACAAAGCCATTTGAACTGACAGACCTTTTTGATACTGACAGAGATACTGGTATATGGCTAGAGAAAACCGCAGACGACGATACTATACGTTTTGATTTGGGTGGTGCGTCGCCAGTTACAGACGCGCTAACAATGACATCATCTGCTGGCCTCGTGTGGAACAATGGTGGCTCGTCAGCACTAGATGTTAGATTCGCAGGCGATACACTCGCTAACTTATTTTTCGTAGACGCTTCGGCAGACTCTATTGGTATCAACGTGGCAGCACCTGGCAAAACATTTGATATAGCAGGTACTCTTAGAGTGTTGAAAAATGACGACTCTACTCATGTTATTTTTGGACGCACAGGACCAGACCCAGTTGCTACATTTAGCTCTACAATCCCTACAAATAGCATAACAGAGGCTTTGAAACTAGAGCCTGCTGGCGGATTTTGGGCTGGTACTACATCGGCAGGACAGGGAGTTATAGGACTTAGCGTTTCCTCACAACACAATACAGGTACTCACTCACAACCACATCACGGAATAAACGTATCAGTAAGAACTGGAGGTACTGTAACAAAATCTGGTACAGGCAATAACCGCATGGCAGGGCTTGTCTTTAACGTGCTACACAACGCAACTGGTACTTGTGATGAAATGGGCGGACTTGTCGGACAAGTTGGTGTTGGTGCAGTCAGTTCAAGCGTGAACGTGGGTGCAATAACAACAGCGTTTGGCTTGCGAGGTGGAATTATTACACAAACATCTGGCACGTCGGCAGTTACAAGCGCGTATACAATATGGGCTGTTGCGCCAACTGGCACAGGCGTGAACAACACAATCACAAATCAGTACGGACTGTTAGTTGAAAACCAAAGAGCAACTGGTATAACAAACGCATGGGCTATAAAGACAGGTACTGGAAAGGTTGAGTTTGATGATGAGGTGTGGTGCGACCATACAGTACACTTTTCGCGTTTGTCAGTTTCCTCAACAAGAAACACAGACAATGCACACGTTATTTATGGAGTGCAGTCAACTGGCGGTGCTTATACCTTAACGATAGATAGCGACGATATAGCGGAGGCAGGTAATATAATTATTGTAAAAGATGAGGACGGAAACGCTAGTGTAAACAACATAACAATAGCCACAGAGGGTGGACAAACAATAGACGGCGCGCCGTCAGATACAATAGCAGATGATTATGGTTGGCGTGCTTATTATTCCGACGGCTCTAACTTATTTATAATAGGATAATATGGGAGAAACTAGAGCAAAAGGGTCAATGTATCTTTATGAAGGTAGTGAAACAATATCTATAAACACTACTGATGTTTATCATGCCCTAACAGGATTGTTAGAGGGTGATATAGATACTGCGTTTACGTTTATAAGTTCTACGACTGGCTCTGTAACAAACACAGCAAATAGTGGTGGCAAATTAAGGTGTACTTCAGCAGCTCACGGATTAACAACAGGCCAAACAGTAACCTTAAATGGCATGGGCGACGCGGCACATAACGGAGTAACAGTTATAACAAAGATAGACGATAATACTTTTGATTGTACTGATGTAGCGTATAACTCCGCGTCAGATACTGGCAGTTGGCAACGTGGCTCTGGGCTTCAGGTCAATACAGGTTTTGGCGGTGCTTATAGCTTCTCATATTCGATCTCTGCGTCTGTGGCGGTATCAAACAAAAACGTAGTGGTTGAGCCGTATGTAAACTCTACTGCTATTGACGAGGCGGCCACAGAACGATTATTCGGAAATACTGGATATGGTGTTGCAGGAAGTGGTGGCGAGGTGATGCTAATCGCTGGCGATATAGTATGGCTAGGGTGCAGAAACACAACAGATACACAAGACCTTATTATAAGACACACAAATATACATTTAGATAGATAATATGCAATGCGAAAAATGTTCACAAGAAATCCTCAATCCTAAACACATCTATTATCCATTTGATGAGGTACAGATTGTTGAGACTGACGATGGCGAGATAGAAACACTACAAGGCACTCTGACATTATGTGAGAGTTGCTTATCTATATTTAAGGAAAATTATAGTTTATGAAAGAGGAGGAAGTAGCAATGTGTGTTGCTGAAATAAAAACAGACCTAAAGTGGATCAAGGACGAGATTGGCGGTTTTGATAGACGCTTTGCGCCCAAATTGCGCTTTGCTCTTGTGGAACGCCTTGTGTATGGACTTGTAGGGTTAGTACTTATGGGAGTTGGTTCTGCGCTTGTAGCAGGGGTTATTCAAGCGTGCGATTATATTCTTAAGAATAAATTATGATAAAAGAACTCAAAACACGAATATTTGGTACAGGTCTTTTAGACGAAATGCCAAATTACAATGAGCCGTGGGCGGACGAGCTAGGGCTTTTGGGTGGAGTAGAGTTGCCTAAATCATTTATTGTTGAGGGGTTGGAATTGCCAGACAAGTACAAGTTGGACGGAATGGAATATGAGTATCAAGGCGCAACAATGACGTGCGTTGCAAACGCAGTAACAACACTAGCAGAACAATACTTGCGCCTAAAGACTGGCGAGGTGCGCAAGTTTTCACAAGTACACTTGTTTTTCAATGCAGGTGGTGGACATCTTGGCTCTAACATTGGCAATAATTTAGAGGTTGCGCGTACGCAGGGGCTTGTATCTTACGAGAAATTGCCATTGCCAGAAAATCCAAACAGCATACCCGATAACTGGTTTTCATCAACACGCATGGAGGCGGTAAAAATACCATTTGAAAACGCATACAAGATACCAGGTTATGTGAAAGTAAAGGGCAACTGGCAGGATATGAAAACTGCAATGTTCCTGTACAAGCGTCCACTCTTGGTCGCGGTACGAATTGAGGGGGACTACTACAAGAACAGTAATTTCTTGGGGTCGGGTGGCAAGAGCAATCACATTGTGGTTGTGGCAGGTTGGGACGAGCTAAACAGACCGATTATATTTGATACGTTGGGCTACGTTAGAAGGACAGAAGGTTATAGAACATTTGGCGCAGGGTATGAGTTTTCAATGGGCTATATCATAAAGACACTTGATGAGGATTGGAAACAAAAGAGGGACGAGGCACGTAAAGAGTTTCAGTATTGTCTTGACCACTACGGAAAGCCACGACGTGAGATGAACGAACAGGAAACAGCAAAGATACTTCAGGTTCGTTTCAAGAGGTTCAATAATCAAAGCGTATACGAGGCGGCAGGAAGGTTCTGGCTTGTATACATTAACGCTATTGTCTATGGGGGATACTCTTACACAGATTGCATCAATGACTGTTACAATTACCGTCGCGTTGGCAGTCATATTTGGAACTTTGAAAAACTAAGAAGTGAATATAAATCTTAATAATTATTATATGTCTACATCAAAAGGTTCAGCGAGATTCTGGCTCAGCCAGTATGATTGGAAGAAAATCGGAAGGGGTGCAATTATTGCAACAGTTGGCGCACTCTTAACGTATGTTACAGAACAAATCCCTGGATTTGATTTTGGAGAATATACGCCAATGGTTGTTGCCTTCTGGTCAATCTTTTCCAATGCTATTTGGAAATTCATGTCTAATACAAAATAGTTGTCTGATCTCTAGCCTATTTTATTAGGCTAGGATTAGCTAAATATTATGTCAACAGCAAAAGTACTACAAATCCCAACAATAATAGATATAGTTGGATCAACAATCAGGATTGCTCATCCTGATATTTCTGGGTATACCAGAACGTCCATGACGGCTCCTCTGACAGCAGGAGGGACTACATTAACAGTTAGAGATAATAACAATTACGAGGATGATGACTGGTTTATTTTAGGCGAGGTAGGAGACGCAAAGACAGAAGAGTGTGACGTAAATGGTGCAGTAACTCGTGGTACATCATTGACTATAACCAATACAACTAAGTTTAGTCACGAGATAGACACACCTGTTACACGTATCTTTGAACGCAAGATTAAGATATATGGCGCGTCTACCGATGGTGGATCTGGCACTCTGATAGCGTCTATTGACGCCATAACTGGAGACGCATTTGAAATACAGTGGGACAGACCATATTCTGAATGGACTTTAATATCTACAGATACAACATACAGTTATTATTATGCAGTATTTTTTGATGGGACTACATCTAGCTCGGCATCTGATTATGTACCTTCAACTGGTCTTGCTTATAATACTGCCAAGAAATTAATTGAAAGCGCACTCAAACACGTTAAGGCTGACGTAGATGGCGATTTGATTACTTGGGACTGGTTGCTTGATAAGGTAAATGATTGGCAAGACGCAGTCACGTCTTATGTCGATGAAAGTGGCATACCAAAAGATTGGACGTTTGAGATTTATGAAGATACTTCATCTATTGCTATATCTGAAAATGAAAATGAATATGCGTTGTCTTCATTGACATATGACATGAAATATCCAGATTCTTTCCAAGGAATAATACAAGTAAAGATTGGCGCTGATGAATTGGATTATATAGATCACGACGAGATGGAAGAAGAATTAGACGGATTAGTTAGAGCCACTGTAGCCACAGCAGCGTCAGCTGGCGATACGTCTTTAGTCCTTAGTGATACTTATGAATTTCCAGAATCTGGTTCTGCTTATGTTGGTGAGGATCTTATAACTTTTACTGGTAATACTGAGGCGTCCTCAACACTTACTGGAATTCCAGCGTCTGGTACGGGGGCTATAACTGACACAAGGGCGGTTGGTACAGTAGTTTGGTATGGTGTCACCCCTGCTACTCCTGATAAATATACTGTTTTTAATGGTGAGATAATCTTAAATAAGCCATGTGAATCAAACATTGCTAATAGAAAGATAAAGTTTAAATACTTCAAGGCGCTTTCTAGATTGACCGCGTTATCCAATGTAACGGATATAACATATACAAGAACAGCAAAACTTTATATTGGTAGCGAGATAGAACATAGAAAAGGTAATTCAGAAGACGCCGAAACATTGATGGATAGATTCTACGAGGAACTCGAAAAGGATGCGGCTAGAGATATGACACAGGTTACAGAGGCTGAAGACTATTATACATTCTCTTATTAATATGGCTGTAAAACATTATCTAAGTTTTATTGAGGGTGCTTATACAGATGTAGCGCCAATGCTCATCCCTGATAATGGTTTGTATACGATGAGCAATGTGAATACATCGTATAAACTAGGGTCTATATTAAAGAGGCCTGGCTATGTAATAGTAGGCTCTGCCTTAGAGGCCAATAATTCTATAACTGGTTTATATAATTTTAGACAGAACGAGACTACATCAAAAGTATTGGCTACAGTAAATAATGCCAATGACAATGCAATGCAATTATTATACTCAACAGGTAGCTCATGGACTGAACTAACTGATGCAGAGACGGCGTGGTCAGGCTATGAAGACGCCAATGTAGAGATGGAGGCGTTTATTGAGTATTGTTTCTTTGTTGGTTACGATTCAACAGATGCGGTTTGGTTGCCTGTACGAACATTAACTGGCACAACATTCGGGACTACAAATACAACCAACATGCCTAACGCTAAATATATAAAAAGATATAGAGACAGATTATATTTAGGCAACTGTTATTCTGGCAGTGCGGCATATCCATATCGCGTTTATTTCTCGTCAGTTCCATCTGCTGGGACTATTTCTTGGACAGTGGCTACGGACTTTATTGACGTAGATTATTCTGAAGCTATAACTGGTCTTGGCGAAAACTGGGATGAGATGTTGATATTCACAGAATACTCAACATACATGTATAACCAAGAATCTTTTAAAAAGGTTTTTGATGTTGGATGTTCTAATCACAGAACAATAAAAAACTCTGGTGCATATACCATTTGGGCTAATCGAGATGGCGTATGGGCGTCTACTGGTGGCAGACCAAATAATATCGCTGGCAGGATTATAGACTTTATTCGTGCCTCAAACATGAAAAATTCTTTTGCCGAGATTGTCGGCGAGGAGTATTACCTATATCTAGGATCTGTAACTGTCAACGGAGTGGCATATTCTAATTGCACAGCAGTGTTTAATATACCCACACAGACATGGAGAATACACGAATATTACAATACAATGACTGTATTTGGTAAATACTTTTCGTCTGGTAAAGACGCGTTGTGGATGGGAACAAGTGTTGGTAGCGTTATGAGGCATGGCCAATATAGCGATTCAACATTCTTGCCAACGGATAATGGCCAGCCAATACACTCTTGGTTCCAGACAGGTGCGTTGCACTTTGATTATCCACATATAAAGAAGGTCTTAAATAAGATAGTTACATATACAGATAGGGCAATGGGATTGAAGTTAAAGGCGAGAGTCTGGGACGCTAATGCGCAAGCAATAACAGAATTTAGACCATTGGGAGAGATAAAGAAATATATAGATGAATTCCAGATAAATCCTAATAAGGGACATCTATTACAAATTGAAGGAATAGAGAATGGATCAAATGCGTATTGGTCATTCTTTGGGTTTACAGTCGATTACACAGAAGACGCGCCATTCAAGAAATAATTAATCTATGCCGATGATAACAGAACTTGGAGGAACCATATATAACTCTTTAGAAGAGTATGGTTTTAGTTCTTCTCATCGTAGAGATGGAGTTGATTTAAGTACTGAAATTTCAATGTCCGAATCTAGCCAGATAATAGGCAGTGATGTATTAGAAAATAGTCAGATAGAAAGTTTGTCTGTAGATAAGTTGACGGCTGGAACATTAAGAGTCGGCTCATATATATTAGGTGGTGCTACTGGTTATAATAATGGCACTGGTTTTTTCTTGGGAGATGAAGACGGGAGCGATGTTTGGAAATTCTTTATAGGTAATAGTGCTGGGAATAAATTAACGTGGGATGGATCTGTATTAGCAATAACTGGTTCTATAACAGCAACATCTGGAGCTATTGGTGGATGGTCGATCAACACAACGTCTATATATACAGGAACAGAAGACCATAGTGGATATACAGCAAACGCAGGGGACATCACCATATACTCAGACGGAACGAACTCCTCCATACACGCTAATAAGTTTTACATAGATGACACTGGAGTATTTTTTGCAACAGGAGGCACATTCTCTGGTGCAGTTACGGCGACATCTGGATCAATCACAGGTGCGTTCACCATAGGCACAAGCGGGTCATTATCATCGGGGCAAACGGCCTATGATACAGGAACTGGATATTGGCTTGAATATAACTCAGGAACGCCCAGATTTTCTATTGGAAATAGTGCGGGGAATAGACTTACATGGAATGGTACCGCATTGGCAGTAAATGGGGCTACATTAACATCTCTCGCTACTGGCTCAGAGATTGCTATTCAAGACTGGGTATACTCTGGGGCGTTTTCTGTAACTGATTCAGACACAGTCGCATGGGCTGGTGGAACATTGACTTTGATGACTGGTGCTACCTACACGATAACAGGAAGCAATACAGGCAACATGGCGGCGTTCACTTATATCTACTTGGACATTTCTGTATCAACAACAGCGTTTCAGGTTGCCACATCTTTTACGTCAGGGTCAGGCAAGATTCTTATTGCCACAGCACAGAATGGGACAACTGAAGCATCCTACCTTCTCATGGGAGGGTCAGGAGACTATTACTTGGACGGAGGTAACATAACAGCGTCCTCAATCATTGCAGGAAAGCTCTCGGTGTCTCAACTTTCAGCTATTACAGCAGACTTGGGTACTATAACAGCAGGTACAGTAACTGGCGCAACAATACAAACCGCCTCGTCAGGGGACAGGTTCGTGATGACATCAACAAGTTTTCAGGGCATAAACTCATCTGCCGCTACTATTTTTGAGATTATATTGTCAGGCGCAAATGCGGCAGATGTTATATTGGGAGACGACGCTACTGGTCGTTATGCGCAATGGGATAACTCGGCAAGTTCACTATCTATTTATGGCGACCTGTTGAATCCAAAAAGTTTTGAGGCAGGAATTGCGATTACAAAACAAACATTTGTATCTATTGAAAGCGATAGTAAAATATACCCAACTCGCATATCCAACTTTGACTCATCAGAGGATACACAAGATAGTACTGGTACATTTTTGGATAGAGGTTATGACAACGACATGGCGTTTATTACACGCAATATTATTTTTCATATTCAAGACGATAACGGAGACGCAGGACAATACCAACGCCTCACGTTTGACGTTGATAATGACGCAATAACCGCTATCTCACATAGTGGCACGATAACCTCAATGGGTGTTGATTGGCACAGAGTAAACAGATTAAGTGAGACGAAAGCACTTGTAACAAACTTCACCTCGCCAAATACATACACACAAGTTGTTTCTGGGCTTGATACTACTGTAACACAAAACGCTGTAACGTCTTTCGCCGGAGTTTATCCAGTAAACGAAAGATATACAGACACTCAAGGCGTTTGTGTTTTTGTTGGTAGTGGCTCTGATGTGCAATTTAGAAAGTTAGACATTGACGGAAGTAACAATATAACAGCAGGGGACGAGACACTTATTTACACAACAACAGCTACAAAGATACATGACATTGTACGTTTCGGAACAACAGATTATTACTGTGTTTTGTTTGAGGACGGAAGCGGACAGCGAGTGATTGTGTTTGGGTGGGACGGAACAACACTCACAGCAGGTTCAGTTGCTACTGTGGACAGCGACGCTTCGCTTTATCCTTCTATTTGTAACTTAGACTCAACACGTTGCGCTGTGTCTTGGGCGGATAACACAGACTTAAAAACAGTTATAGTCTCACGCAGTGGCACAGTACCAACTGTGGGTACAGAGGTTAGCATTGACACAGCCAACGCAAACTCGCGTTCATCAACAATACGCATAGGAGACAACTCATACGCAATTCTATTTTGGCATAGTGCAACTGAAACACACTCTTGGCTTATCCGTGTTACAAGCACAACTCCTGCAACATTAGGAACAGAGACAACAATAGAAACAGCCACAGCAGTAAACGAATCGGCAGGTGGGGTACTTGTGTCATCAAAACACATCATATACGAACATAAAATTACAGGCACGAACAAGAGTCGCTTTGAGATGATGAGCTTAACGAATACTTATGATGATGCAATAGGGGTAAGTGCAGAGGATATTGCAGCGTCGGCAACAGGGGACATATTCTTTGATAGTTATGGAAATGGATTTACTGGGCTAACATTAGGCACAGTTTATTATTTGGGGCCTGACGGAGAAATGCTCACATACGAAAAAGGTGGGCTATCAAAAGGTGCGCGTGCGATATCAACAACAGAATTAAAGATTGACATACCTCTATGAGAACCACAGGAATAACCAAAGACATGAAGTATAAAGAGGTCATTGTAAAGATTGACAAGGTAGATACTTCAGCAGACGCAGTCTCAAAGACTATGGATGTTTTTGTGCGTCCACCAATGGAGGAGCTTATATGTGCCTATATTCAGGTCTTGGAAAATTGGGACACAGCAGGAACGTGTACAGCGCAGTTAGGGCGATTAAATGACGACGACGCGTTTATAACAGAGGCGAGTGTAAAAACTCAAGGACTATTAAAAACAAAAGGCACAGACTTTGATTCATTTGTGATTGTTCCCGACCAACAGACAATAACATTAAAGATGACAAGTCAAAACAATCTTAATACTGCAACAAAAGGTGTGCTTGAAGTTCATCTCATAACAAGAAAAGTGATATAATTATCTTATGGCATTCTCAACTTTACAATGGATAGAAAGTGGATTCTCGCAGGACTACCTTCGCGAGAACATAACCACGATAGAAGACGCGCTCGCTGTGGCTAACCAAATTATAGCTGACAGAGAATTAGTTACTCTAGGAGGTTCTGAAGCACCTTTGAATTGGGCGCAGGAAGTACCTTATAGACTGGGTTCAAATACAACAGGTTCTTTGGATACTGTTATAGATGAGCAGGGTGGCGAGGACGTAACAGCAGGAGATACGATATTCTCTTGGCTATCAGGAAGCCAACAATCATCAAAAGCGTCTCGTTATCTATCAAACTATGAGCAGGCAAAAGAGGAATACTCTGACCAAATCGCAAATCTTAAAAGCAATATTGCTAACCTTCAGGACTATCCCGATGATATTAGCGATGAGGAGAAAGCGAAACTTGATGCGCAAGTCCAGCAAATCTTAGACGAAAACTCTGGCTTACTGGACTTTGCCACAACATTGGGTATTGAAGTCCCAGAGGCCGTTAAAACAGCCACAGGGTACATACCTGCCTCAGAGGTCAGCTCAGGATCAACTGGCGGTATTCCAGGCCATACAACGCCAGGACATACTGGAGAATACCTTAATATAGTAGATAACGGAGATGGAACTTTTGATATCGTTGGTGAATCTGGAAAGTCATATGAGACTGGCATGACACTTCAAGATGCCCTAGCAAAACAAACAGAGCTACAATCTGGGGCATTCCCAAGCTCACCTGTGACTGTAACCTCGGGTACTGCAACAAATGAGAGTGGTATAAACCCAGATACTGGCTTGCCATATAATATAGATCTTAGCGCAATGACAGAGTATCAAATAGCGTATCTGCAAAAGGTATCTGAGCTAGCATCCACTAATTATGACCTTCTAAACAGCCTTTTGGGTAGTTATAGAATTACAGATGAAGATATTGCGGGCTTTTTGGAGACCGCAAAAGCAGAAGTAGGACCATATTATACACAGATATTAACACGTGGACTGGAGGACTTCACAAATGCATTGGAGGTAGAGGCGCAATCAAGAGCGCTAGAATTAGAGAGCGAGGCACTACAAAGGGCGCAGGCAATACGTGGAGCTCAATCATCATTGGAAGCATCAGGGCTTACATTTTCAGGCGAGGCCGTTAGACAACTAGGCGCAGAAGGCGCCACATCAGAAGAAAGACTTGGCACCAGTATACCAGAGGGCGAAATACCACAAGCATATAGGTTGTTAGCATCTTCAACACAGGCACAATACGACCAGGATATCAGAGACTTAACGCGCACGGCAGAGGAATATTATGGATCTAGTGCACTGACAGGCGCAACAATCCCTACATTAAATGGCCAAGCTGTTACATCTATAACGCCTGATGTTAAAGGAACACTTGAGGCAGAGCAGACAACAGTAGAAGAAACAAGAGCTGATGAACTAGCAACGGAGGAGGCAATAAGAAGAGCTATGACATTATCAACATCAAGTGAATCTGATGAAGCATTAATAACCGCTTATACTAATATTTAATATGGCGACAACACCACAACAAAATAGAACTACTGGGAAATTCGGTGAAAAGACAGTAGTAGATAAAAATACTTTTGAGATAAAAGGTATAGATACTGGCACAATATATGGTAAGGGTAGAACCCTGCAAGAAGCCCTCGCACTGCAAACTCAAGGCGCGTCTGGGGGTACTCCTACTGTATCTGGTAGACCAGACCTATACGCGGTATCTCCTACAGCGCAGGAATCTATAAAGACAATAGCTGGGGCTGCAGGTCAACAGGTTACGCCACGCGTTGCCACATTATCAGAATTGTCACAGGCTAAATCTGGGACGCTTGAGAGCTTTAATAAGGCAACTGGTACTACAACTACAGAGGCCGCGCCAATAACTAGCTTTGCCGATGCGGTTAGAGAGACAGTCAATCAATCTGTAGAGACACAAAAAGAAACAGTATTAAATGCTGACGAGAATTTTGATACACAACTACTATTACAAAGGGGGGCGATAGCTTCAGCTATGTTAGGCGAGACTGTAACCCCAGAGGATCTAAGGTGGCTTAATCCTACACAACAGGCAGCTATAAGGTCAGGCGATAAAACATTGCTTGAAGCCCAATATATCGGCGTCAATACAATTATTAATGCGCGTAAGGATGTGTTGGAGGCTGAGAGAAAGGCGATAGAGGACGAAGAGGCGGCTGCATTGGATAAACTGAAAACATTAAAAAGTCTTGGTATGTTAGGCGCTATTGATTCAGAGTCTATAACCACTGTAGCAAATTCATTGGGTTTAGAGGAAGATGCGCTACGGACAATGATAGAGGATAGCGATGCACTACAATGGGAGTTAGGAAAAGATGCAAATGGAAATAGCATAATGTATAAATTTGATCCAATCACTGGAGAATATACCAGCCAAGTTATACAATATAAAACAAAAAGTTCAGGCGGGGGCGGTGATTCTGGAGTTGAGGTTATGTCCTATGAAGAATTTAAGGAATTATATGGAAGTATGGCAAAACAAAGTATTGAGGACCCTGAGATGCAAGCACTTTATGATGAATATGTAGCTGAAACTTTTTCTAATATTTCTGATGATTACTATTTTGAACAACTCACTACGGGGGACAGAAGGAATATGTTAGCACGTAACCTTAATCCGTCTTCTGTTGATAATGTAAAGACGTATTTTGCAGAGGAATATTCTGGAGACGAAGCGTCAAAAGAATTTAAAGATTGGTTAGGTATTACAGAATAAAAAAAATATGAGTATAGATTTAGCAAAAAAAATTATAGAGAATAGTATTTCTTCTTCACCATCTTTTGTCCCATATTCTTCTAGTGTATCTACTAAATCTGGTACCACCTCATCTTCACCTATAATAGATGAGAATACAGAAGATATACAAATAAGAATGAAGGCAAAATCAGTGGCGAAAAAAAGTATAGAAGAATCAAAAGCATCCGCTAAGGTCTCCAAACTTTCCGCAACGACGCCAGCACAAGAAAAATATACTTCAAAAACAACAAACGCTCTGGGTTATGCGCCAGCTATTCTATCACCAGAATTAAGATCTGGGTTAAGACAGGCGGAGGGTGAACTTTATGAATTAGCCAAAGGATGGATTTCTCAAAAAATACAAGAAGATATTGAGATGACTCCCGCCGAAAGGTTAAAGAGGAATTGGGAATTATTTCCAAAAATTATAACTGGTACGGCAAGTCTTGCCGCTAAAATACCTGGTTTTTTGGGTAGACAATTAGCGTCTGGTGCTTTTTCAGCAATAGAGTCGAGAACAGGTGAGAGGGCAGAGTGGACACCTAAGACTGGTATTGAGAAATTTTTCTTTGGCGAGGAGACAATAAAAAGTTTCAGGGAAAGATATAACGATACGAATGAAATTTGGGCTTCTCTTGGCGCTAATAATCAAGAGGCTAAGACGCTCGGTATATTAGGCGTCGGATTGTCTACATATTTGGACATGATACCTGGTATAGACGATACCATAAAGAATAGGATATCAAGTATAATAAAAAAAGAGATGTTGGGTGCGGCCACTGGTCAAACAGAAAAAGAAATTATAAACGAATTATCTGATCAGATCGAGTTGCATGTTGCTGAATTATCTAAAATACCCAATGCTGTTGAAAGAAAAAAAAGATTTGAAGAAATAATGGATGGGTACAAAGATTATATAATAAGAAGAAGCGTTTCATCAACGGATGATTTGGCTAATATTAGTACAGAATTAAAAACTTCCATACCTTCTAAAACTGAAGAATTAGCTAAGGAAGTAGAGAATATAAAACTATCGAATAAAAAGAGTTTTGATGAATTAGAACCTGGGTTTGAGATATCTGAAGAAACAAAATTCGGATATTTGCAAAGACAATTACAGAATAAACTGAATAGATTAAAAATAATACAAGAACAGATTGAAGAACAGACTGGTAAAAAAATATTAGATGGATTAGATGTCTATTTAAAGGCTAATTTATATATTGGAAAAGCGAAATCAAGATTAGATTCCTTCTCAAGAAATTCATTAGATCCATTATTAAAAAAGATAAAATCTTCAAAGATAGATATAGATGAATTGGGTACATATCTTTATGCCAAGCATGCGGCAGAACGTAACGCAAAGATATTTGAAGACTTCAATAAAAAAAATGGTAGTGGTCTTAGTGATTTAGAGGCTAAAAAAATATTAGAAGAATTTGAGAAAGAAAATAAAACTAAAATATTAGAGGATCTTTCACAAGATTTTTATTCAAAAATTACTTCTAAGCGATTGGAGATATTAAAAGATTCTGGGCTTATATCAGAAGAGACTTATAGGAATGTTAAGTCGCGTTATCAATTTTATACACCGCTGAAAGGTAAAGAGGGATTAGGTGATATAAGATTAAGGGGACAGGGCTTTTCTTTATCTGGAAAAGATATAAAGAGAGCGAAGGGCAGATCGTCATTGGCAAAAAATAATCCATTTACACAAGCAATCTTGGATTATGAAGATGCCATTGTAAGGTCTGAAAAGAATGAAGTGGGGAAAACTTTACTAAAACTTGTAGAAGAAAATCCTAATAAAGATCTGTGGGAAGTAGAAAATCTTAGATATTCTCCTGTATATAATGAGGCTGGTGAATTACAATATTTAGACCCTAAATTTAAATTTTCTGATAATATCTTACAAGTAGTAGATAATGGGAAAATAAAACTTATTACAATAAAGGATAAACAATTAGCGGATGCCATGAAAAATCTTGGTGTAGAAAGGGCTTATAAATTTCTTACAGTAGCTAATAATTATCTTAGAAACATAAATACTGTTCTCTACCCTGAATTTATAATTACAAACTTTGAACGTGATATCCAAACAGCGGCACTTAATATTACTGCTGAACAAGGAATAAAAATGGCAAAAAATGTTGTTATGGATGTGCCGAGTGCAATGAAGGGAATTTATAAATTTTTGAGAAAAGACGGAGATAGTATATCAAAGGAAGTAGTGGACGAAACTACTACCTCAATCCAACAAGCCAAAGCCTCTGGTAAATCTTTTGATGAGTGGGTGAGGGGGCGTGGATATTTTGATGGAGATCAAATAGCAAAGGAAGCGGAACAGCTTGGAAGTGACCAGGGCGGTTTAAGTGATTTTACATTAAATAAGATTAAACAGGAAATTTATTCACAACAAGATGTTTCTATAAAAGATTTGAGAAAATCAGATATCGATTTAGATAATTATTTAAAAAATTCCGAAATTAGAGAATATGTAGGTGAGCCATTCGCGATGGATCCAATAGTTACTTCTGGTGGAGAGGTATTAGATGGCTATAATAGGATTGCTCAAATGATAAAAAATGGAGAAGAATCTATTATTATTTTAAAGGGCGAGATACCATCTAAATTAAAATCTCAATGGGATAGTATAAGTGATGAAGCAGTTAGTAAAGACAACATAAAAAAAAATGTAAACTGGTCTAAATTATATCAAGACCTACAAGACGCTGGCGGGAAGGTAGGATGGATAGATAGTAAGTCTATAGAAGAAAAAGAGTTAGAACTTATCAAAAAAATAAATCTCTATAATGCAGATACTGTGCCTAAAAAATTTGCTAGTGTAATAAATAGTATAGCAAAATTTGCAGAAGGTACAAATGAAATAGTTGAGAGTGCAGTCAGATTATCGGCGTTTAAAAATGCTATTGACAATGGAATATCTACAGAGCGTGCTGCATATCTAGCAAAGAATCTGACAGTGGATTTCAATAAAAAAGGTAATATAGGGGTAGCATTAAATAGCGCCTATCTCTTTGCTAATGCTGGTATACAAGGATCGGCAAGAATTTTGACTGCATTAAAGACAAGGCGAGGGAGACAAATAGCGGCTGGAATAGTGGCGTTCTCTTATGGTTTAGCCGAAGCTAATAAAGCTATAAATTCAGAAGCCTATGAGGCGATACCTGAGGGCATAAAAGATCAAAACTTAATTTTCATGACGCCTAGTGGAAATTATATAAAGATTAAACTTCCATGGGGATATAACGTATTTAAAATTTTAGGAGATGTTTCTAACGATATGGTACATGGAGATACGGAATCATCAGAGGCCATGAAGCGTTTACTATTATCAATAAATAATTCGTTCAACCCATTGGGAAGCTCTACACTTCTTCAAAGTATATCTCCGACATTATCAGATCCATTAGTACAATTAGAAGAGAATAAGAATTGGTTTGGTACTTCTATCATGCCCGAAGTATCATCATACGCGCCAGAAAAGAAAGATAGTTCAAGATATTTCAGCACTGTCAGAGAATCCAGCAAAGACATAACTGATTGGCTGAATAAACTTACTGGCGGTAATAATATAGAAGCTGGATTTATCGATATATCGCCAGAAACTGTTGATCATATTATAGATTTTATAGCTGGTGGTACTGGTAGATTTATTGCTAATACTTATGAATTCGGAAGTGCATTAACAAATAAAGACTTTCCTCCCGTAGAAAATATACCTTTTGTGAGACAACTCATCGGCAGCCCATCTGAGTATTATCATACAGGTATTTTAAACGATTATATTAATAATAGAAAGATAGAACTTTATGATTCTGATGCTATAGAAGAATTCAGAGAAGCTATGGCGCACGAAGTCCAGAATGGCAATCTTGATATTGAAGAAGCGGAAAAGATGTTCAATACATTCTATTCCGCACAAGAAGACTTAAAGTTAAATAGAATAATACAAGAAGAAGATACAGAAAAAAGAAGAGATATGGCTAGAGAACTCAGTAATGAAGAGTTGAAAAGATTAGAAGAGTTATGGCAAAAATCATTCGAGGATGAGAATAAGGAATAAGGATATTATTACTATAAAAGAGAATAAAATTGCGCCCAGAATATCATAAAGGAAGGCTACTATAAGTGCTAATAAAAATATACAGATAGGTATAAGGATGATGAGCAGTGTAAGTGATAAGATATATTCCTTCATATACCCAATAAGAACATATAAATATAAAATAGTCAAGTACAAAAACACCCACTATGTGGGTATTTTTGTTTATTTCTTGGCCTCTTCTGCCTTATCGTCTGCCTTTTTTACTTTTACTTTTTTACTCTTTTGCTCTTCTTCATGCTTGATTTCTTCAATAATTGTCTGTCTATCAAAGCCAAATATCTTTTCAAGCGCGTTTACCCCGCCAAAGATTTCCTTAAGCGCGTTATTATGCTGTTCAAATATCTGCTTAGCTTCGCTGATCCTAAACTCACAAACACGTGCGGCTAGAAGGTGACGCTTATATTCGTCTGTGGCGGTGGCCTTATCTACTTTAATATCAGGCGCCTCGGCTTTTGGCTTTTGGTCTTTTACCATAAAAAAAATTAAGAATTATTTATAATCTCTATCCCCTCCACAGGATATGATTGAGAATATGTGGAGGATGAATACGTCTTGAAAGAACTATCTCCTTTGGGGAGAGGACAAAGATTATAACTACCGAGGAAACAACAAGGTCGGCTAAGGTCTCGGCTAACAGTGAGATAGCCAGTTTGCCTTTTGCACTACATGTGACCTTGTTATCTCCCTCCAGTCGACCACGAGGGTACGACTGTTATCGAAAGTGCGCCTTTCATTATTTGGCTCATGAAAGACTGGAGAAAGATATTCTGTTAGACCATGGGGGGATCAAGGTATTTACCCTCCTCTTTAGATCCCCCATGCTTGTCTAAACGATGTTCTATAACGCATATTTATACATTAACGGCACATCTCTAAAGCCATGTAATATTATACCATTTTACATATATAATCAAATATATGTTGTGGATATTTTCAAAGATCTAACAAGCACAGGCGGGGGGATAGAGCTACTTTCTAGTTATCCCCCCTCGCCACCACAGATGAGGCAGACCCAGACGCACTCCCGAAGGAAATGTACTGTCAGTCGCCAACACTTGTGGCAGAAGCGAACGTCGGTGCGTATCACATCATCACTCGGATCTCGTGATGGTCGGGATACATGTGCACCACAGGAGAGCCGATGGAACACGGAGGCAGGTTGGCCTGCTCGGCGTAGCTCCCGTCGTAGGCCAGGAACGAACCAGTCAGCACAGCGTGGCGAATCGCGGTCTCGACCGCCTTCGTCTTCTTGTTGAGACGCTTGTACTGCTGTGTCATGTGGTCGAGGCCATGCGTGTGAGCGTAGAGCACCAGCTCGGTATCGGCGAAGCGGAACACGTCCAGCGCCGACTTGATCTTGGTGTAGGGCAGACGAGCACCAGACGACCCGTGTGTCGAATAGACTGTGTAGCTCTCCTGCCCGACGTACCAGATGTGGTAGGCGACATGGTTGAGGTATCGCACACCCAGAATCTGGCAGACGAGCTTCATGATGTTCACGCCCGTGAGCTTCGTCATACGGCGCTCGTGGTTGCCATCGTGAATCCCCACGATGAGTCCGCGCTCCGCGAGCGGCCTCAGCAGGTTCACGACCATCTCGACCTGCCCATCGGGCGCGTCCTGCTCGAACACGCCAGACCCAGGGCTGTCCTTGGTCGCCATCTCGAGCATGTCTCCCATGCCCAGGAAGTAGCTATTCTTCTCCAGGCACAGGTTGATGTGGTGGCGGATCGCGTCGATGTCGCAGGTCTTGGCACCCAGGTGCCAGTCTCCACACGCCATCACGCGCGCCTTGCCATCAGTGAGTTCCAGACGCTGACGAACGAGATGGGTACGTTCCATTTTGATACCCTCCATACAGGGAGTTGGTTAATCTCTCCCTCACTACTGCTCATGTGCTATGCACCCTCACACGAACAGTTGTGAGTTGAGATCAGCCCTTTATCACAGCTAAAGGTGTAAGCTCAACTAGTATTTTCACCAAATCTTTTTGGTTTTCCATTACTATATCAATATCTTTATACGCGCCAGGTGCCTCCTCTAAGTCATCATTATTCCTCATGCCATGAATAATCCCTTTATCGTCCATGAGTTTCTTTTGTTCGTCAAAATCAAGTTGTTCTGTGGCCACTTTACGCCCTAGTTTTCTACCTGCCCCATGTGAACATGATTCAAATGATTCTTCATTTCCAAGACCTGCTACAATATAGGACTTCGTACCCATTGAACCAGGAATTATACCGACTGTTCCTTTACGTGCGAGTGTTGCGCCTTTACGATGAACCCATACATTGCGTCCAAAATGATTCTCTTGTGAGGCATAGTTGTGGGCAATGTTAATTTCAAATTGTTTAAAATTGCTTATTTCAAAAGCTGTAGAAAAATTAAAAATCTTCATAAAAATCTCCATAACTCTATCTATCATAAGTTTTCTATTTGCCAAAGCAAAGTCAACACAATAATTCATTTCTCTAATATATGATTGCCCCTCATCGCTATCAACTGGCAAAAATGCCAGTTCCCATTCTTTAGGTACAATACTATGCCACTTTTCATTGAGTTGAACGGCTAACTTATTATAGTGATCCGCTACTTGTTTCCCAAGATTACGCGAGCCAGAGTGAATCATTATCCAGATATGTCCGTCAGAACCTTTTTGGATTTCAATAAAGTGATTGCCTCCTCCGAGTGTACCAATTTGCGTTAAAGCATTTTTATATTCTTTTTCTACGATTGGTCCTGGCATTACTCGTTCTGGCATTAAACTCTCATTTTGTCTTTCTTTATGATGATCAAACCCAACAGGCACAGCCTTTCTGATTTCTCCCATTATTTTCTTTAGTGTATCTGTATCTATTTCTGTCAATGAAGTCTTAACTGCACACATACCACATCCAATATCAACACCAACAGCGTTAGGAATAATCACATTCTCAGTTGCAATCACCCCGCCAATAGGCATGCCATAGCCCTGATGGGTATCTGGCATTATAGCGACGTGGTGAAAAACAAATGGAAGGTTGGCAAGATTTTCTGTTTGTGCCACAGCCCCCTCCTCTGGCATTTCATCAAGCCAGTATTTAATTGGGACGCGTCCATTTTTTGTTATGATCATATATATTTTTATGGAGTGAGAGCGTGGATTCGAACCACGATAGCTGGTGCCACGAACCAGTGCCTTGCCTTTAGGCTACTCCCACAATGGTCAGGGTGGCAGGACTCGAACCTGCAACCTCGTGCTTCCAATGCACGCATGCTTCCAATTGCACTACACCCTGTTTTTTCATAGTATAGTCTGGGTTTTTTCGTGAGGAAACCCAGCGAAAACCTCACACGATGCATGACGCACCTCACTTTGGCGACAGGACGGGAAGCCCCGAGATGATGCAGGAGAGTGCGGTGGGCGTATCGGCAGGGTAGGTAGCAGACACGCTTCGGTCGTCTCCTTCTTGCAGGCAGTATCCACACACACCGAATACGATGTAGTAGAACTTGCCTTTGTCCTTGTAGAGACACCCCAGCGTCATGTCCACGCCATGCCCACAGGTCGGGCAGGCAATGGTCATCTTGCGTCCCATGTTATCCTCCCTTGATTTCCCTTCGCAGACGCGCCATGTTTGCCACGTTGCGCTCGCGCTTGGGAAGGCGGAAGTACTCGGCGATGAAGATGTCCTGCTGTGCGTCCGTGAGACCCCTCAGATAGGGTTCAAGCTTCTTGATTTCGTTCACAGCGTCCACGCAGATGTCGCGCAGAAGGTCAGTCCAGCTCATCGTCCGCCTCCTTCTTGCCCTTGAAGTTGCTCTCGCGCTTGGTAGTCCTTCCGCAAGAACAGCACATCTTGACTGGGATGTTCCCCACAATCCCCAGCGCGTGCTTGCGCGTACCCATGCATGCCTCGCAGAACACCCAGTACCTATCTTCGCCCCACACGTTCACGTTTCACCTCCTCGTAGGTTGAGATGTCAGGCGTTCCCACGAACGAGTGTCCCTCCTTCTCCAGATGCGTCTGGTAGAAGAACAGCACGCTGTCCTCCTCGTCGGACATGCCGTGAAACTCGTGATGTTTCTTGCACTCCTCACACACACCCGACACGCGATAGAGCGTCATGCTCCCTCCTTTCAGGTTATATTATATCACTTTATTATCTTTATTATTAGGCGAGGGTTAGTCGCCTAATTTTTTGAAAATTGCTAGCATACTTGGGAACGGAGCTGACCCACTTCCTTTCTGTTTTCCACCAAATTTTAACCTACCTTT